>Ga0224531_1000144_pt1 | contig 43981 bp, 32 predicted proteins | sample CBST100metaG_FD_179876 | JGI IMG/M metagenome (GOLD analysis project Ga0224531, IMG submission 179876) | Peat soil microbial communities from Stordalen Mire, Sweden - C.B.S.T100 | ecosystem: Environmental > Terrestrial > Soil > Wetlands > Peat | place: Sweden: Norrbotten County, Stordalen Mire...
GTGGTGGACGTGGCGGCGGTGGACATCGCTAGCTGGTTGGACGCTGCGTGAAGCAGCGCCTGAAAATCAACTTTGCAATCAACTGCGGCGGAGCAAACCAGCTCCGCCGTTTTTGCGTTCGAATCGCTGGGCAGGTATCGCCGTTCGAAAATCATCGGACAAGACTCGCAGGACAAGGATCGCTGGACAATAATCCTGACCGGGAATCCTCGACCGAACAAACCGAGCCATCTCTGTTTGGGTCTACATCCCGGCTCCAATGCAACGTCTTCCACCGGGAAAATATGCCCTTGGAACCAGGGCGCGCCCATCCTTCGCTGGTGTACGATGAATTTGAATTCGGTTGAGTGGTTCCCTCGAAGCCCGCTTGGCTCTTTGCTTTTTCATGCGTCCCTATCGTCTAGTGGCCCAGGACTCCGCCTGTTCCCGGCGGCGACACAGGTTCGAATCCCGTTGGGGACGCCAATTTTACTTTTGGATCGCTCATCGCTTCCAATATGCTGAACAGCGAGGAGTTAGAACGGTTCAAAATTCCTTGGTCTGCTGACTCGGCCAATCCGGCTTCAAACAGAAGAGTTTGAACCCGATGCCGCTGCTCCAGCGTTGCAAGCTGCCAAAGTAGTCCAGGCTTGCTCTGCCCTTGACACATGTGGCCAGCAATCTGTTATCCCAGATGTGTATGGCCAGTTCTGGTTATGATCGGACCCGCGACTCCCCACCCGATTGGACACTCTGATGGTCTGCTCAAGTTCACCGTCGGTCAAGACACGGCTGCCTGTCTCGTTCAATGTGCTGGTTAAGCCAACCGGAGCGGTGTGCAATCTGGACTGCAAGTACTGCTTCTTTCTTTCCAAGCAGTCGCTTTATCCCGGCAGCGATTTCCGCATGGCGGACGATCTTCTGGATCTGTACATTCACCAACTGCTGGATTCGCAGCAGGCGCCATCGGTAACCATTGCCTGGCAGGGCGGCGAACCCACTTTGATGGGGCTGGATTTTTTCCGCCGCACTATTGAGCTGGTCGCGAAGCATCGCAAGCCGGGCCAACAGGTTGAGCACAGCATTCAGACCAACGGCACGCGCCTCGACGACGAATGGTGCGAGTTCTTCAAGGAGCACCGCTTTCTGGTAGGGCTCAGCGTGGACGGGCCACGAGAGATGCACGACGCTTACCGCGTGGATAAAGGTGGCAAAGGAACCTTCGACCAGGTAATGCGCGGCTGGAAGCTGCTGAAAGACCATGCGGTCGAGTTCAACATTCTTTGCACCATGCATGAAGCCAACGTGCGTCAACCGTTAAAAGTCTACCGGTTCTTCCGCGATGAACTCAAGGCTGAGTTCATCCAGTTCATCCCGATCGTGGAGAGAGTGAACGCCGATCTTGTGCCCATCGCCAATCTTAACTGGGGAGAACGCGGCAGCGGCCTCCGGCCACTCTACACCCAGTCCGGCAACCAGGTTACGAACCGGTCGGTCCGCCCGGAGCAGATGGGGCAGTTCCTGGTCGAGATCTTCGATGAGTGGGTCCGCCGCGATGTTGGCTCGGTCTTCGTCCAGATCTTCGACACCACGCTGGGGGCGCATCTCGGCCAGTATGGCCTTTGCATCTTTTCTCCCACCTGCGGCGATGCGCTTGCATTGGAACACAACGGCGATCTCTACTCCTGCGATCATTTCGTTGAGCCGGATTTCAAGCTGGGTAACATCCGCCACGACCACATCGCCGATCTCGTCGTCTCGGAGAAACAGCGCAAATTTGGGACCGATAAGCAGACAACACTGCCCGACTATTGCCGTGAATGCGATGTGCTCTTTGCCTGCAACGGCGGCTGCCCGAAAGATCGCTTCGGCGTAACTCCCGATGGAGAACCAGGCCTGAACTATCTATGCGCTGGCTACAAGCGGTTCTTTCAGCATGTCGATCGACCTATGCGCATGATGGCAGAGCTTCTGCGGCATGGGCGTCCCGCGACCGAGATCATGAACTGGGTCGCAGTTGAGGACAGCGAGTGGAAGACGTTAGCCGCCAACATTGGCCGCAATCAGGCCTGCCCCTGTGGCAGCGGCAAAAAGGCAAAGCACTGCCACGCTGCTTGAGCGCAGATCACGCCGGATAGCTATAAGCCGCAATCAGCTTCGATAGCTCCGCGCGCGTCGCATGGTGCTTCGGATCGTCGGCCAGATTGGTCAACTCCATCGGGTCGGCGTGAACGTCGAAGAGCATGGCACCATTCACCGCGTCCTTGCCGTACTCCGCGTAGCGCCACTGCTCGGTGCGCACCGCCGTGCCGTGGATGGTCCTGCCGTCCTCGCTCCAGACGCTGTAAGCCGGCTGGTCCCACTTGGGGCCGCGCGGATCGTGCAGCAGCGGCACAAGGCTCGTCCCTTCGACGTGCGAAGGAGGCTCGAGACCCGCCAGTTCGCACAGTGTGCGATAGATGTCTAACGACTGGACCATGCGTGTGCAGGCCCGGCCGTTGCCCTTCGCGCCTGGCATATCGATGATGAGAGGGATGCGCGTGCCCCCCTCGAAGAGCGAGCCCGCCTTCGACCACTTGCCTTTCTCGCCAAGCTGGTAGCCGTGGTCGGCGACGAAGACGATGACGGTGTTATCGCGCAGCTTAAGCCGCTCAAGTTCGGCGACCACGCGACCGAGGTTCCAGTCCGCCCACGAGATCGACGCGACATACGCGCGAATCACCTGCTTCGCCTCCGACTCCGACGCACCGCGCCCAATGAAGAGGTCCGCATTGCGCGGGCGGATCGCCGCCTTCGGAAAGCCCGGAGGCACCGTGGGCCATGCCGCGAAGTCTGGTGGAAGCTGGATCTTCGCCGGGTCGTACATGTCGAAGAAACGCTGCGGGGCCGTCGGTGGGCTATGTGGCTTGGAGAAACCGCAGCCGACGAAGAACGGCTTGTCTGGATCGGCGGCAACCTGGTTCAGCATCTTGATGGCACGGTCGGCGACCATGTAATCGCCCGCGCCTTCGCCGTTCCCATCAAGCACGAGAATTTGATCGGAGTGCGCCGCCTGTGCATTGTCCTGCGGCAGTGGCGGGAGCACGCCGTCGGGCATGGGGATCTGCACGCGCGGTATATCCATCTTCGTACCGATCGTCGTCGGGTGCATCGACTCCACATCGCCGTCAAAGTCCGTCCAGGCTTCATGGTCGTCGAGACCGGCGTGGAAGAGCTTGCCGGTACGCAGCGTTGTGTAACCGGCCTGGCGGAAGAGATGCGGGAGGGTGATCCATTCCGGATGCGCCTTGACTACGGCCGTGCTGTTGCCCAGGACAGTCGTCTCGCGCGGTATATGACCGGTGAACAGCGACGACCGTGACGGATTGCACAGCGGAAATTGGCAGTAGTTGCGATCGAAGCGCACGCCGTGCGCGCCCAGCGCGTCAATGTTCGGACTATGCACGTTGAACCGGCTGTTGTAGCTCGCCAACTCTGTTCGCATGTCGTCCGACATAAAAAACAACACATTCAGAGGACGCTTGCGCCGGGCCGCTGCACCAGTCCTGCTGGCCGCAGTGGATGTCCCCTTCGCCGTATTCTGCGCAGGAGCCCGTAGTGTCGTAGCTAGCGCCGCGCCCGCAACTTTGCCGAGGAAGCTGCGCCGACTGGTAGTATTTGCTTTCTCCTCGCTCATCGTGAACACCCTCACAATAACCGCACTCCCAGTCTACACCGCGGCCGCCGTACACCTCACCGCACCTGCCACGGCGAAGCCGCAATCGCCGCTCCCCTCATCCCCAGGTCCAATCCGCCCATAAAAGCTTCACCGCCGCGTAAATCGGAATCTTGTCGCTCGCCAAAATTCCGTCCAGCGGAAAATGACCTTGATTTTTGGGCTGTAGTCGAATTTGTAACGCTCAAAGCACCCAAAAGCCACAACGATCGACAGGGTTCAGGTCCTGCACAGTAAACAGCTCAATCTAAAAAGCAGATGAGATAAGCGAAATCGCGACATCTGCTTTGCTCCAAACAGGTTGGCCACGCCACTTGTCAGGGGAACGGTGGAGAGAAGCGTGGTGCCGTCCAGGAAGTTCACCAAGCCAGTGGGAACGCTGGAGCTGGAGCTGATGGTCGCAGTCAGCGTCTCGGTGTTCAGTCTGTCTGTTTAGAAGTGGTAGGTAGCTCCGGCGGAAAGCCGGATATCCGACTGGTATGTGTTGGTGTTGTTGGGCAGCCGCGTGTAGATGTAGTCCAGTTCAGCAACGCGCCAGCCGAGATGCTTGAGGACCTGAAGATTCAAGCCGCCGCCATACTGCGAGGCGAATCCGGTGGCGCTCGACTGCGGGCCGGATGCGTTGGGAAAGACGCTATCGAATGCATGCACCACGCCGAACAGGGTCTCGGCATAGCCACTAACATGACCCCGTTTCCTGGTGTAGCGCGGCCCTGCAACGAAGGTAATCTGGCTGAGGTTGACCCCCGGCTCAATCGCCTGCGCCGACTCGCCGTTCACATCCACGGCCAGTCCCAGCCCCTTGAACTTGCCGCCGGGTGTGTATGCCGCGTCAAGCGAACCTCCCTGGAGGAGAAACTCCGGGCCGTTGGTGGTTGAAGCCTTGGCCCACTTGAAGGTGTAGGTGAGGCCGAAGTCCATCTTGTCGAGCGTGTTGCTCTTCTGCGCGACCGCCGGCACAGCGAATACGCCAAGCGTTGCAGCCAGCATCGCACAAATCAGTGTCAGTTTTTTCATGTCAATCTCCTTATTGGACCGTCAGTGTGACGCGTTATTGGACCGTCAGTGTGACGCTGGTGGAGTGGGACAGTGTGCCGGAGTTTGCCGTCACAACGATGGTGTAGTTGGTTACGCCATGCCCGAAGTAGCCGGAGGAATTATTGCCGCAGCCGCTCATTCCCGCGACTCCCGCCAGAACCGCGCCCAGCAGGATTACCGCACGCAGCGTGCCCGGAAGCCTGCGCCGCATCCGCCCCATGAAGGGCAGCAGAAGCAGCGCCAGCGAGAACGGCGCCATCTTCCGCAGGGAATTGAACGGCTTCTCCTGCATCCGCGCAATCGAGTTCGCCGTTGTCACGGTAAGGGTGAATGCCGTCGTGCCCGATCCCGCGGCGATGAGCGTGCTGGCAATCGTCACCGTCGCCGATGCAGGCGCTCCGGTCGACGTCAACACGATGGCGTTGGGGAAGGTGGCGCTGCCCACCGGCGTCTCCGTCAGGCTGTACGTTGCCGTACCTCCGGGCAGAACCGTTGCCGTTGGTGTGACCGCGGCGATGCTGAAGTCAACCACAATCTCGGAGACCGCTGTGCTGGTGCCCGTCAGGTAGTTGGTGTCGCCGCCATACACAACCGTCAGCGAGTGGCTGCCGGTCGTGGTGGGCGTGTAGCCGATGGTGAGCACTCCAGCCACCAGCGTTCCGGTGCCGATCTGCGTGGCTCCGTCAAAGAAGGTGACGGTTCCAGTCGGCTTTACACCGCCGCCAGTCAGCGTTGCCGAAACGGAAACGCTGCTGTTCAACGCTACCGGGTTCGGCGACGGCGCCAAGGAAAAAGTTGGCGTAACCTTCGTCACCGTCAACGAGATGGTTGAGGGGATGGGTGCATATATCCCCACGGAGGAGCCGGCCGGGGTGCATGTGGCCGTCAGCGTGTAGCTGCCCGGCGCCTCCACCGACGCGGCCGTAACTGCGCCGCCCGAAGGCGTTGCAATGTAGGTGCAGATGCTGGTATCGGGTGCTGCCGTGGAAGCATTCAGCAGCGAACCAAGCGGTGTGGGATAAGGGATGGTCGCAACCGTGTTGGTCCCTGTGCCGGTCACTGTGCCGCCAGTGGGTGCGGTCGGCGTCCAGTTCAGGGTCGGGGTCAGCAGGTTGACCACCTCAGGTGCGGTAATGCTGGTCACACCCGTGAGGGATGCGGTGTAGGTGTAGGCGCCGGCGGCGGGAAGCGGAACAGCACTCAGGTTGAATGTGGCAATACCGGCAACCGCGGTTGAGGTGTAGGTCTTCGAGTAGCTGTTCGGTCCGGTTACGGTAATCGTAATCGGATCCGTTGCCGAGGTGACAACCGCGTTGCTTGCGTTCTCCTCCTGCACCGTTACGGCGCTGCCTGCGTTGCCGTTGACGAAGATCGGGGTTGCCGGTACCGTGCCCCACGCAATCTGCGTGACGGCAATACCGGTACCCGTCAGGCTGATTGTCTGCGTCGAGGGCGTCACGTTCAGGTTGTTGTCGGCCAGCACCAGCGATCCGTTGTCCACCCCCCCGGCCACCGGGATGAAGTCCGCCGCGTAGGTGCAATTTCCGCCCTGCGCAAGTGTCCCAGCCGAGCTAACGGTGGAGAGCTGCACGCAGGTGCTTGCCCTGTCATACGCAAAGCCGCTGGACAGGCTTGGGTTTGTGCCAGACGAAGGAACAGAAATCGTTAGGGCCGCGTTGCCGATGTTCTGAATCGTCACCGCCTGCGCGCCATCCGTCGTGTCGTTGCTGCCGACGTTGGTCGCCGTTTTGAAGGTCAGCGAGGGCGCAGTGCCGTCGCTCAGCTTGACGATGCGGTTGTTGGTCTGGTCGGCGATGAATACATCGCCTGCCGCATCCACGGAGACGCCCGTCGGGCTGCCCAGTCCATTGGTTGCCGCGTTGGCCAGCACGTACTGGGTACCGAACGAAGTACCATTCCACGGCACCACCGACACGTTCTTGGCGATGGAGTCGGCCACGTAGACGTTTCCGTTCAAGTCCACCGACACGTTGAAGGGGCCGGTCCAGCCGCTGCCCACGCTCACCTGTGTGCCGTAGCTGCTGCCGTTCCACGGTATCTTGACCACCGTGCTGGCATAGTAGTAGGCGGCATACACGTTCAGGTTGCCGTCCACGGCCACGCCCGTTACGCGATTCGTGTTTTCCACCGTGACCGGGGAGCCGTAGGTGGTTCCGGTCCACGGCACCTTCAATACTTGCAACGCCCCCTCGTTGGCGATGTATACGTTGCCGTTTCCGTCCACGGCCACGTCATTGGGATTGCTCAGCCCGTTCAGCACCTGGCTGGCCGAGCCGTAAGCCGTCCCGTTCCATGGAATCTTAATCACGCGGCTGTTGCTATAGTCGGCAACGTAGATGTTGCCGGCGCCATCCACCGCCAGGCCGCCGGGGTTGCTCAGCGTCGCGGGAGTCAGGCCGGTGCAGCAAGCTATGGTGCTCTGCGTGCCGCCCGAGGTCACCTTGACGATACCGTTGCCCGTGGTGTTGGCGATGTACACATTGCCGAATCCATCCACGCCGACGCCCTGCGGGCCGGTCAGGCTGGTACCCACCGTGCCTTGCGTGCCCGGCAGGTAGGCCACCTCAGGCCCCACACCGACGCCGCCGACGAAGACTGAGTTCAAGATGCTGCTGCTGCCGCCGAGCACCTGAACCGCACCGTAGCGCGAGCCGGGATACTTCGGCGAGAAGACGAAGTCCACATCGCAGACCGTAGCCGTCGCATAGAGAACAGCAGCGCAAAGTGAGGTATTGCTATCCGAAGACGGAGCATTGAACTCTGAGGATGTACCAGAGATGCCTTGATCGAGGTAATCAATCGCGGTCACGGCGGTGCCGGCGGCGATCTGCAAGTTGACGCTGACGATGGACGAAGAACTGCCCACGTTGATGACCGGGTTCGCGCAGTTGCTGCTCAGGCAGAGCTCCGTGACCGTGGATCCCTGATAGGCCGTCAGGAAGATGTTGCCGCTCGAATCCGCGCCAACACCCTCTGCGCCTTTCGCGTAGGGCAGAACAGGCGTAGAGAAAGAATAGCTCGGCGCAAGATACTTGACGACGTTGTTGGTGCCGGTCAAGGCCACCAGCAGATTGTTGGAGGGGTCGAACATGAGCCCGAACGGCTGGTTCAAACCGGTGACCAGCGTGCTCTTGGTCACAAAACTGGAGGCTGCCGTATACCGGAAAACGCCTCCCTGCGTTCCGTCTGAAACCAGCAGGTCGCCGACCGTCAGACCCGAGTTCGTGGCCGGAGCAAAGGCCAACCCAAGCACGTTCGACAGTCCGGAGGAGATGACGGCTGTCCCCGAAGTGCCGCTGGCTGCATTGGCTGCGATCTTGCCCACGATGCCGCCCGCGCCGTACCAGATGTTATTGGAGCTATCCAGCGCGACCGCGAAGACTCCTGCGGCGTTGTAGTATGCCTTGCAGGTGTTGCTGGCGGTGGACCAAACGACGATCTGGCCGGTGCCCTGGTTGGCGATGTACAGGTTGTTGCTGGAATCCATCACCATGAGCTGCGGCGCATTCAGCGTGATCGCCGGGCTGCATGCCAGCGAGCCGGAAAGATAGGTACTGGTGGCGTGCGTGCTGGCGTTGACCTTGATGACCGTTCCGGCGGTGTACTGGCCGACGTAAATATTGCCGGATGTGTCGGTGGCGACCCCAACCGGGCCTGACCACGATCCTGCCAGGCTGGTCTGGATGCCGCCGTAGGTGACTTGCGCATGCGCAGCAGGGGCAAGCGCGAGGCATATGAGCGCGATGAGAATCGGGCTTGACTTCCAGGCGCCGAGCACGCGATGCGCGGAGATGACTGGGAAACGTGACGCAAGGATGGACGAAGGACGCAGGGACATGGTGGCTCTCTTTCCTGGGCTCAAATCAGCGTGGGGGCGAGTGGGAGCGAGGATGCGCTTACAGCGCGCATGTGCAGTTCAATATCTGGGGCAAGGCATTCTCCAGAACAACACAGTGGAAATCATTCAGCGAATCCACTCATATGGATGCGCGCACGCTTCAAAGGATGGGAATTTTTTCTTTTACTACTTTTTTATGAGGAAACCCGAGTAGATCCCATGTAACCGGTCCCGCGGCGGGACAGCTTATGGGTCGGTATGAATCCAGTTCCCTCAGAAGCGATAAATAATTCCGGCAGCGATTTTGAGATGGTTCTGCCAGTTGTTGCTGATGTTGGGCAGGTCGGAGTGCATGTAGTCGACCTCAATCAGCCGGGCCGAGAACCTGGGACTGAGCATCATTTCGCTGCCTCCTCCCGCCGCAAAGATAAACCCTGACGCCGAGCTGCTGGAACTTGGGGGAAAGACGGAGTTGAATCCGCGCACCGCGCCCAGCAGAAACTGTCCATAGGGCGTATAGCGTCCGATGCGATGGCGGAACTGAGGTCCGGCCATCACCGTCATCAGGCTCAGGCCAAAGTTGTAGCTGGGGACTTTACCGGTATTGACCACGGAGAAGTCTGCAACCGCTGAGAGATGGTTTGTCAGTCGAAACCGGGCATTGACTCCTCCGCCCTGCATGGCGAAGCAGCCGCATGTGCCGGGAGGGGCATTGGCGATGTCGGCCACGTAGTTCACTCCGAGATCGATGGAGGCTGGCCCGGCCGTGCGATGGGGCACCGCGGGCAAAGCCTGGGCCGAGGCGTGCGAAGCCGCGCCCACCGCTATCAGAAGCATCCAGGCCATCCTCTTCCATATGCTGCGCAACATTCGTTCTCCTCTTCTTGCAACCGCTACTGAATGATCAGCGTCACGCTCAGCGCGGCGTGCGAGACCGATCCGCTGGTTGCTGTAACCACGATGTTGTAGGTCTGCGGTTCGGAGCCGAAGAAGCCGCCCGCTCCGCAACCCGCCAGAGGGCCCACCAGACCGGTCAGCAGCAGCACCAGCACAAGCAGGCGCGGCGTGCGGCGCGGACGCTCCACCACATCCCTGGTACGTTTGACCCCGGCGAAGGGCAACAACAGCAGCAGAGGCATAGAGATGCTCATCCAGCGATCGCCGTGGGAGCTTAGTTGCGCCAGCGGATTGATCGTGTTCACCACCAGCGTCATTGGCGTCGCTCCGTCACCGGCCGGTATCGACGACGGGGTCAACGTATAGGTAGCGCCCGGCGGCAGCCCGCTGACGGTAAAGGTGACCTGCTGCGGGAAGGTGGGCAGCGACGGCGTCGCGATATAGTTGTAGGTCGCCGATCCGCCCGGCGCGACGGTCTCCGTAGACGGATAACCCACGGACGGCACCAGCACAAAGGTGAAGTCCGAGCTGCTCGGCGTCTCGGCCACGGCACTCGAAGTGCTGGCAGCAAAGTCCGTGTCGCCGCTATAGACCGCCGTTATCGTGGACGCGCCAAGCGGAAACGCTGCGGTGCTCAGCGTGGCCACGCCCGCGCCGACCGATGACGTGCCCAGCAGCGCGGCACCGTCGTAGAAGCTCACCGTTCCCGTAGGCGTGCCGGTACTGCCCGTGCTGCTGTCGGAGACGGTCGCCGTCAGGGTCACCGGCACGGCCTGGTACGGCGTTGCCGTCGACGTCGTCAGCAATGTCGCAGAGTTGGCCTGCGTGATGGTCACGTTGGCCGCAGGCATCAGCGTCACCGTGTAGTTGCCTGCGGCAGAGCCGGTCAGCGCGGCAGAGATGGGGTACACACCCGGCGCCGAGGTGGCGGTTGCCGTCGAACGCAACCCCAGCGTCACGTTACCGCTGTCCTGCGTCAGTACGCCGCTCAAGGTTCCCGTCAGCGTGGGGATGGCGACGCCATAGACGATAGAGATCGAGTTGGCCGTCGCGCTGATCGCAAGCGGAGTCACCGTCACATCGAAGACGCCGCTGGCCGCATCTGCGTTGTTGACATCTCCGGCGTAGATCGCCTCAATCGAGTGCATGCCCGCGCTCAGCGTGCCGGTGCTGAATGTGGCGATGTTGCTGCTCATCGCCACCGGCGAGCCGACCTGCAGCGGAGTGCTGCCCACCGTGTCATAGAAGGTCATGTTGCCGGTTGCCGTGTTGGAGTTGAACGTGTAGGTCGCGGTCAGCGAGCCTGTGCCGTAGACCATGCTGGTCGCCGCACCGCCCGGGGCCAGCGACTCGTTGCCCGCCGGCGCAAAACCGGCAATCGTAATCAGGTCTCCATTTACGTCCACCGCGCGCACCCGATCGTTCTCCGTGTCGGAGACGACCACGTTGCTGCTCGTCGTGGCAGCCACCGCGCGCGGCGTGTCGATGGTGGCCGCGGTTGCCGGACCGATGTCGCCGCTGAAGCCCTGCTGCCCGTTTCCCGCAACGGTGGCGATGTTGCCCCCGCCGACAGAACGCACGCGGTCGTTATCGCTGTCCGCGATCAGCAGCGTCCCGTTGGGTGCAATCGCCAGCCCGCGCGGCCGCGCCAATGCGGCGGAGCCTGCCGGGCCGCCGTCGGCGGTGTAGGTCTTGACGCCGGTCCCGGCGTAGGTGCTGATAATGCCGGTGGTGAAAGTCACCAGCCGCACGCGCTGGTTGTGCGTGTCGCCAATGTACAGATTGAACGCGCTATCGACCGCAACGCCGTTGGGCGAGTCCAGCCCCGCCGCTGTCGCCAGTCCGCCGTCGCCGCTAAAGAACTGCTCGCCGTCGCCGGCCACCGTGCTGATCGTCCCCGACTTGATCTCTCGGATGCGGTGGTTGTTGGTGTCCGCGATGTAGACGTTGCCCGCCGAGTCCACCGCGACCGCCGTGGGATAGTTCAGCAGGGCCGAGGTCGCCGCTGCGCCGTCGCCTGCGAATCCGGCCGCGCCCGTACCGGCAATCGTGTTGATTACGCCGGTCGAGGCCAGCACCTCGCGGATGCGGTTGTTGTGCGTGTCCGCAATGTAGACGTTGTTGCTGCTGTCCACCGCGATACCGGTGGGCGAGTCCAGTTGCGCCGAAGTGGCCGCTCCGCCGTCCCCGCTGAAGCCTTGCGCGCCGGTGCCCGCATAAGTGTTGACCACGCCCGCAGGAGAGACCACCCGCACCACATGATCGTTGGTGGCCGCGATGTAGAGATTGCCGCTGCTGTCGTAGGCCAGCCCGCCCGGCAACAAGAGGGGAACCGTCGTCGCCTGCGCCCCGTTCACCGGTACCTGCGCCGCCGCGCCGACCGACAGCAACATCGCCGCCGTTGCCAGAGTCACCCCGCGCATCGTCAATCTCTTCATCCGCATCTTCCGTCTCATTCTGCTTGCGTCATCGCTGCGCGGAACCGGTTGAGTTACAGATTGAAAAAATCAACTCCGTTGCAGTGCTGCCGTTCTTGCCCTCCTGCTTGCTAGCTGCCGGACCGGAGTCGCTCACCCTGGCCCGGATTGAGAATACATAGCAGGAATTGCCCGTCCTCTACTGACAGGAGAATGCCGCGCCAAACAAGCCCGTGGTGGATACGCCTCCACCCGTAATCTTCATGCTGACCATTGTGCCCGCTGACAACTGACCGGCGGTCGCGGGACTCGTACACATATTTGGCGTGGTGGTCAATGTCGAGTTAGCCGTGCAACTGGGGGAACCGCTCGCTGCACCGTTGTCGGCCAGGTTGGAACTGTTGGTTAGAGCCGTTATCGACTCGATGGTCACCGTGAGATCGGTGTTGGTGTAGTTGTAGAGTTGTGCGGCAGGTGTGCATGCCGTAGGCACGATGAACGTGCTTCCGGTGTCTAGCGTGGGGTTGCATACGGTGGACTGGTTAGCGCTATAGCAGGTTGCGGTCGGGGCAACGTAAAGCTTCACGACATACGGAATACCCCACGGGGCTGAACCCGTGCCGCCGTAGCCGACCGGCGTCCAGATACCTGCAGCCGCATTGGTTCCCGGCGTCGCCGTCAAGCCAGAGTCCGCACTGACGTACACATAAAGCTGGCCATTGTAATACGCAACGCTGCCCGTACCGTAGGTGCTGCTCGAGTTGTAGATTGCAATCGACGTAGCCGAGCCGCCGCCTCCTGGCCCGGTTGCGCCTGTGGGCCCAGCCGGACCCGTAGCACCAGCCGAACCCGTAGCGCCCGTCGCTCCGGTGACACCAGCCACACCCTGCGCTCCCGCAGCCAGCGACACCAGGCTGAAGGCGGCAACGTTTTGCGGAGTAACGGCAGGAAGGGTGAGCGCGGCGGGAGAGTTTGGAGAACTGACAAGCAAGACCACATCGTTGGCATTCAGCGTGATCAGACCGTGACCGACAATCTGCGTAGTGCCAATCGCCCGCCCAAAGGACGTGCCGGGAACGAAGAGGTTATTCACCTTTAGCTCCAGCGCTCCGGGCTCGTCCACATAGACGTTGTAGTCGTAGATGTAGGTCCCCGCGGACTGCACGGTCACGCTTCCACTGAGAGTGTTGTATGTAAAACCGGAGTTCGTAACAACAACAGGAGATGCTACTGCTGTAAATACCGGTGCATTGATTGCAATAGTCGAGGTGGCAGAGGAACCTGTCACAGAAATATAGTTGGCTGGCGTGGTTGATCCACCGCTGCCGGAGGTGGCGACCCAGTTGGAGGTGTCCGTGGGCAGGTCGCCGGTGGTGGCGTTGATGGCCAGGTATGTGCTGCCGCTGTAGGACACCACCGAGCCTGCCGGATAGGCCACGCTTGCGGAATAAGTGCCGCCAGTGAACGGTCCCGTGGCTCCAGTGACGCCCGTTGCACCAGCAGTTCCCGTTGCGCCAGCTACACCCGCTGCGCCCGTTGCTCCGACTGCGCCCGTTGTGCCGGCAACTCCTGTTGCTCCTGCAACTCCAGTTGCTCCGGTTGTACCAGCCGCGCCAATGGACCCAGTTACACCCTGAATACCCTGTATGCCCGTTGTGCCGGCTGCGCCCGTTGCGCCTGCAACACCTGTTGCGCCTGCAACTCCAGTTGCTCCGGTTGTACCAGCCGCGCCAATGGACCCAGTTACACCCTGAATACCCTGTATGCCCGTTGCGCCCGTTGCGCCTGCAACACCTGTTGCTCCAGCTACACCTGTTGCTCCGACTGCGCCCGTTGCGCCGGCAACTCCTGTTGCTCCTGCAACTCCAGTTGCTCCGGTTGTACCAGCCGCGCCAATGGACCCAGTTACGCCCTGGATACCCTGTATGCCCGTTGCACCTGCTACACCCGTTGCGCCTGCTGCTCCCGTTGCGCCTACAACTCCAGTTGCGCCGGTTGTACCAGCCGCGCCAATGGACCCAGTTACGCCCTGGATACCTTGTATGCCCGTTGCACCTGCTACACCTGTTGCGCCTGTTGCTCCGACTGCTCCCGTTGCGCCTGCAACTCCAGTTGCGCCGGTTGTACCAGCCGCGCCAATGGACCCAGTTACGCCCTGGATACCTTGTATGCCCGTTGCACCAGCTACACCTGTTGCGCCGACTGCTCCAGTTGCGCCGGTTGTACCAGCCGTGCCCTGGATACCCTGTATGCCCGTTGCGCCTGCAGTTCCCGTTGCACCAGCTGCGCCTGTTGCTCCGACTGCTCCCGTTGCGCCTGCAACTCCAGTTGCTCCGGTTGTACCAGCCGCGCCAATGGACCCAGTTACACCCTGGAGACCCTGGATGCCCGTTGCTCCGACTGCTCCCGTTGCGCCGGCAACTCCAGTTGCTCCAGTTGTACCAGCCGCGCCAATGGATCCTGTTAGACCCTGGATACCCTGTATGCCCGTTGCGCCCGTGGCTCCGTTCACACCCGTCAAACCCTGAATTCCCTGTGAGCCTTGTGCGCCAGTGGCTCCCGTTGTTCCCGCTGCACCCTGCTGAGCCAAATAGGCCCAGACGCTGTCATTCGATCCAGGAGTAATGTTGACGCTGCCTTCGAGTGCGATATAGCTGCTGCCGTTGTAATACACGGTATAGCCAACCTGGTAGCTCGTCGAGTTGTTCCAGGTTCCCTGGTAGTTGACAGAGCCTGTTGCACCCGTTACTCCAGTCGCTCCCGTTACTCCCGCGGCGCCAGCGGCCCCGGTTGCACCGGCAGCGCCCGTTGCGCCAGCGGCTCCGGTTAGACCCGTCAAACCCTGAATTCCCTGTGCGCCCGCTGCTCCGGCGGCGCCAGCGGTTCCTATTGCGCCCGCCAGACCCTGAACACCTTGCGCTCCAATGGCCCCCGTCGCACCGTTGAGACCTTGTATACCCTGTGCGCCCGCGGCTCCGTTTGCACCCGTCAAACCCTGAACGCCTTGTGCGCCAGTCGCTCCCTGCGAAGCCAGCGTAATGTCCAGCCGCGCCACATGCGCGGTCTCGTCATTCTCCTTGGAATCGAACAGCACATTCGCCGCCGCCGATGTCAGCGCCAGGCCAAAGTTAGTGGCTGGTGTTGTCACCCAGCCCTGCACAAGCGAAGTCACATCCACCGAAACAAACGTCCCCGGCGTGCTCGCCGTAAACGTCGCAATGCTGCTGCCGATGGCCGGGATGGCCGTGTAGGTGACCGCGGACTCTGTCCAGGCCGAACTGACCGGCGAGACCGTCACCGTCCCAGCCGTGTTCACCCGGTTCACATACACGCGCAACGTCGCCTTGGAGACCTGCGCCGCCGTGGTTCCGGAGGGCAGCACGGAGAGATCGAACTGTAGCAGCGACGTATAGCCGTTGCCGGCATAGAGGTTGGAGAGTGTGCCGTAGTTGGTGGTGGTGCGCGCCGAGTTCACACTGGCGTCGCCCGTCAACACTGCGTCGGTTGCGTGCGCTGCCTGGGTTACCACGATACCAAGAAGAAATGCGAGGGAGAGCTTCAGCGAGGTTGACTTCATACGTTTCTCTCCAATGCCGCGAACGCAAAGGGCGCGCATAGCCGAACCATCCAAAACGCGACCTAAGCTGTAAACAACAGCAGGAACAGAGAACTCTGATAGGAGCTGAGAATGCTTCTGTCAAGCCATACCTAGCTTATTCAAGATCAACAGCAAAAACAGTTCAATTTTGAACACTACAATCTAATTATGGAAAATACGCACGGGCGGGCGATATGCACAGCGGCAACCATGCGGGAATTCCCGCTTTAATCTTCATCCGGCACGGGAAAGACCAGTGTGCGCTGGATGGAGAAGCTGGCCAGCGAGAGCAGCGTATCCACCACCAACTTGGTAACGAACAAATTCCAGGCAAGATAGCCGGTGAGCGCGCGAATAAAGCCGTACGACACCGCGGCCACGGCCAGCACCAGCAGGTAGTAGCGCAGCAGCGCACGCGGCAGCGGCACTCCGGATTGAAAGACGAATCGCTTATTCAGGGCGAAGTTTGCCAGCGAGCTCAGACGGCCCACGATGATGCTGATGAGCACATTGTGGGTAAGTGTGAAGGTGATGCTGAAGCCGGCAAAATCAATTCCCGAGGCCACCAGCGACGAGGCAAAGAACCGCATCAGCACAAAATAAATGCGCATGGAATCGCGGATTGGGTCGAAGTGCGAGGATTTGTTGCCGTCGAGATAGACCGTCTTGATTGGCACCTCCAGCGGCCGCCTGCCGCTGCGGCAGAGGTGCGCCAGCACCGTCATCTCGTACTCGTAGTGTTCGCCACCCAGCAGAAGCAATTCAGGCAGCAGATCGCGGGGAAACGCACGCAGACCGGTCTGGGTATCGCCCAGCTTAGCTCCGGTCGCCAGCCGGAAGGCCTGTCGCGTCAGCAGATTGCCCAACTTGCTGCGCAGAGGAACGTCCCGCGCAAACTTTCGCGAGCCCAGCACCACGCGTCCATGCGCCGCGGGCAACGCCTGCGCCACGTGCACAATGTCGGCCACCGTGTGCTGCCCGTCGGCATCGGCTGTGACCAGCGCGGTAAACCGCGGCAGTTCATTCAGAAAATAATTGATGCCTGTCTTCAGCGCGCGGCCTTTGCCCAGATTGACCGCGTGGCGCAGACAATGCACACCGGCGATCCGCGCAGCCGCATCGAAGACCTCCGCGCACGAGGAAGACGAGCCATCATCCAGCACAATCACCGCGCCAAAGCCTGCCGCCAACAGCTCCCGCAGCAGGATGAGCAGTTGCATCTCCGGCTCCCGCGCCGGAATCAGCACTGCGATGCGGCTCAAGTTGTCTGCTGCATTCACGCCATCGTTCTCCTCACGCGCAGTTGCCGATTGGCAATCCCAGACTGCCGTGAATTTCGTTAGACGTAACCTTACCGCATCACAGGCTTTGGCTGTCTACCGCATTGCTTCTGGCAATACCCTTGCTACACTGAGGCAGCCAATCTGTTGGGGCACGAGGAGTCTCACCATTTTGAGGAACAAGCACATATTGCTGCCGGTTGTGCTATTCGCCGTGTGCGTCGCATACGCCAACTCGTTTCAAAATAGCTTTCACTACGACGACTTCCACACCATTACGGACAATCCCGCGGTTCGCAGCCTGCGCAATGTGCCGCGCTTTTTCACCGATGCCGCCACGTTCTCCGTTCTGCCGGCCAACCGCACCTATCGCCCCATGGTCTCCACCACGCTGGCGCTGGACTACGCGCTGGGCCACGGATATAAGCCCTTCTGGTTTCACTTCGGCACCTTCCTCTTCTTTCTTGCGCTGATTGCCCTGCTCTGCGCGTTCTACCAACTGCTCTTCGATTCGATACGGCCCTCGCAGGCGAATGCAGGCCTGGCGCTGTTTGGCGCTGCCTGGTTCGGCCTGCATCCCGCCATCGCCGAGACGATCAACTACGTCATCCAGCGGGGCGATCTCTACTGCACCCTGGGCTCGGTGGCCGCGCTGTACCTGTATGCGCGCTACCCCATGCGACGCAGCACCGGCATATATCTGCTGCCGCTCGTTTTTGCCCTGTTCTCCAAGCCTCCTGCCGCTGTCTTCCCTGTTCTGCTGATCGCGTACGTCTACTTCTTCGAGCATGAGTCGGAAGACGCAATGCCGCGCCTGCGCACCGCCGTCATAGCCGCCGTGCCCTCCATCGCGCTGACTGCCGTGCTCATGGTGCTACAGGCCGCCATGACACCGAAGAGCTTTACCCCAACGATTATGTCTGCGGCAGACTATCGCCTGACACAACCCTACGTCTGGCTGCGCTACTTCGCTTCCCTTTTTCTGCCGCTGCATCTCAACGTCGATACGGACCTCACTCTGATTGGAACGCTCAACTTGCAGGCGGTTGCCGGCTTGCTCTTTCTCACTGCACTCGGTGTCGCCATCTGGATGACAGCGCGCCGCCGTCTCCTCTATCCCATCGCCTTCGGCCTGATCTGGTTTATCGTCACCCAGCTTCCCACTTCGCTCTACCCGCTATCCGAGCCAGAGAACGATCACCGCATGTTCTTCTCCTTCGCAGGACTGATACTGGCCGTCGTGTGGGCGGGAGCACAGCTCTACGTACTCATCGTTCCAGAGGACCGCCGCGCCCAGCTTCGGCCAGCTCTCATCGTTGCCGCTGTTCTCATCCTCTGCGGCTACGCCTACGGCGTTCGTCAGCGCAACACGATCTGGCACGACGAGGAGTCGCTATGGCACGACGATGTAATCAAGTCTCCGCACAACGGCCGCGGCCTGATGATCTACGGCCTGACCCAGATGAATAAGGGGAACTATCCGGTTGCGCTCGACTACTTTGAGCGCGCCCTGCAATATACCCCCAACTATGCAGCGCTGGAGATCAATCTTGGTGTGGTGAACGGAGCGATGGCCGATCGGGGCGATGCAACGCGCACCGCTCAGGCTGAAGCTCATTTTCTGCGCGCCATCTCGCTGGCGCCCACGGATGACACGACGCATGCCTTTTACGCGCGTTGGCTCATGGCGCATGATCGCGCCACGGAAGCCATCGCCCAGTGCCAGATCGCCATTGCGCTCAATCCGCAGCGCCCCATGCAGCGCGAGTTGCTGATCGACGCCTACAACCACGCCGGCAATAGCGAAGCTGCGCGTCAGGCTGCTATCTCTGCGCTCGCCGCAGTGTCCAATGATCCCGCGGCCCTGCTGCAACTGGCCCATCCCGCAGCACAGGACGCCAGCTACTGGATCAATCAATCGCTCGCGCAGTATCTACAGAAGCAGTATCAGACGTCTATCGACTCCGCACGTCGCGCACTGGCCATCGATCCCAAACTGGCCACGGCCTACAACAACATTGGAGCCGACTACGCCGGGTTACAGCAGTGGAAGGACGCAGTCCGCAACGAACAGGAAGCAGTGCGTCTTGATCCCACCCTGCAGATCGCCCAGAACAACCTGAAGCTCTACAGCCAGCAAGCCGCAGGAGTGGCTGCCGTTAAGTCTGCGGTGGATTATCTGAACGAATCGCTCGCCCTCAATCAGGCCGGCAGGTATGACGAGAGCATCGCAGCGGCACGACATGCGCTGCGGATCGACCCCGCCATGGCGGAGGCGTGGAACAACATCGCCGCCAATTACGAATCGCTGCACCGCTGGGACGACGCCATCGCCGCGGCGCGGAAGGCCATCGCCTTGAAGCCCGGCTTCCAACTGGCAAAGAACAACCTTGCCTGGTCCATCTCGCAGAAGAAACTCGGCGTTCACTAAGAACCTGTTTAAATACTGCTTTTCGCAGCGGAGATTTACGAATTGTCATTCTGAGCGAAGCGAAGAATCCCCGTATTTCGTCGTTGTCTGTCTCCTCGTTGTGTGCGAGTCCAGTAGTTTTTAAACAGGTTCTAAGAACCGCAATTCATCGGTGTGCAGCGCTATGGAGTTGGCTCATCCACGCCACCCGCGGACAGCACCATGCGGATGGATAGGTCCTGCATTTCGGGTGTGGTGAAGTGCGTCTTGAAGTGGACGTAGTCCAGCCCCGCGCCGCAGATCAGAGTCGCAATCAGGACTGCGACGAGCGGCCGGCTCTCCGACTCCGCCAGATGCTGACGCGACCACTGCAGCGCCGCATTCACGCCCACACCGGCCAGCAGGTAGAACGGCGCAAAGATTGGGCAGATATATCGCAGGTTCAGGTGATGCGGCTCCGTCACAGCAATAAGCATGAATGACCCTGTGAAAATCGCGATCGCCAGCGCAATCTGCCGCCGTGTTGTGAACCCACCTCGCCAATGGAGCGCAGAGGCCAGGCCTACTAGCGCAAACACAGTTGCGGTTGCGCTCACAATCCATAACGCTTGCAGCAACCGCCACGGTTCTCCGTCTTCGTATGCAATGCTGTACGGACTCCCCGCAAGAAACTGCGCCGTCAAGGTGTATTGATGAACGGAGGCCGCGAAACCTCCCAGCAGATGTGCCAGCCACGCCACGACCGCTACGCTTGCTCCAGCGCACAGAGCAACAAACAGCATCGCGTACCGCCGCTCATGGCGAACCAGCAACACAATCAGTATCCAGGCAAAGCACAGAGCATCGCTCGCAGTCGAGACCTCTTTCACCGCAATGCTAACCCCGCCGAGCAGCGCGAACAGCACAACCCAGCCCCAGTGGCGCGAGCCGGCGGTAATCTGACATGAGATATAAATCAGCGCCAGCGCCAGCGCCTCGACCACGGACTCTTCCCAGGCGCGCCGCGCCGTCATCAGCGCCATGGGAGAAACCGCATAGAGCATCGCCGCCGCCATCGCAGTCATCGGCGTGAAGTGGCGCCACGCGATCAACGCCAGCAGCAGAATGGTGACAATAGACGCGGCGCACGACAGCTCCGCCCCTGCCATCTCGTCCCTGTGCCCGGTGAGTTGCATTGTTCGGCTCAATAGCAACAGATACCCAGCGCGTGTCGGACTAGGCAGATCGGGATTCCTGCTATGCATATCCACCAGCAGAGCGAAGCCCGCTGTGCCCTGCCGCAGCAGAGTTCCCGCCTCCGCGGTGTAGTTGCGTTCATCGGGGCTGCGGAATTCGACACCATCAAGATTCGCCATACGCAGCGCTACGCCGACCGCAACCAGCAGAATCACAACTGCAATCTGCACCCTTCGACTGGCCCAGACAGACTGAGGCGTATTGCTGACACACTCATTCAGGGTCGATGAACGCATACTCCCTTCTACAAGATTCCGTGGACCCCGTCACTTCCTGACAGTACCCACAAGGGTGGTCGAGGATGTTTTGTACGTTGCAGATACATAGAAGTAGTCGATCAATGCAAATTCATGTGTCCTGTTTATTACAATCTCCCGATGCGCGCCAACTACGCCACAAACAGGTTCCTTTTCATAGCGCCCGGGGGCGTCAAGCCATTTCTGTCCGTCCGAGGCATTACGGGTGCTGGGGGCTGTGGATTTGGGCTGGCTCGCTAGTGTGTGACTGTGGTCACCGACCATGGGGCGATCCACCGATACTCTTGGATTGGGTTCCCGGAAATCGGGGAGCGGGCCGGCAGCAAATCGCCCGCGGAGATCAATCGGCCCATCCCTTGAAAGTGAGCGAGACCATGGCGTACGTAATTACCGATGCGTGTCAGAAGGATTTTCTGTGTGCGGCGGAGTGTACTACAACCGCGATTCATCCCATGAGCGATGAGGCTGGCGCAGACACGGTGAGCCAGTTGTTTATCAATCCCGACGAGTGCATCGACTGCGGAAACTGCATCTCGATCTGCCCGTCGAACGCTATCTTCCCCATCGACGAACTGCCGGCCGACAAGGCGGAGTTTGCCGAGAAGAACGCCGCGCACTTCCAGTAATACCGCAATGCCTCGGGCTGACCAGGCATACCAGGTTCGCGCCAATCTGCCAGGAAACGCCTAGGCCTCGTTCGTTCGCGGGGCCCAGGCGTTTTATCCTTCAGGCTTGGACCGGCGAAGCATGGGATGGGCCGCTTCAGTGACAGGCCGGCTCATCCTGGAACTGCTTGGTCGCCGCCATGGAAGCGAGGCCGTGTGCACAGCTCATGATCTTCTGGTCCAATGGGTTGTTGTCGAATGAGTCTGGAGCGCTGTAGCTCGATTTGCTGTGCATCGCCAGGAATTGATCGCTCATCTGCTGCATGTTGGTGAACTCGTTGCGCAGCAATGCGACTGCATTGCGGTCCGGATCGGTGGTTGCCGCGGCGGTTGCCAGCGTGAGCTTGCTATCGGCCGAGCGGCGCAGTCCGCCCACCCAGCTTTCGGTGACGGGATTATTGGTCTGTACAGCGGTGACGATGGCGACACGCCATTCGCGGATCGCGGTCAACTCTTCAATCTCCGCGCGCAGAAACTCTTCGGAGAGCTGCGGGGGTTTGTTCGGCTGCACCGGTTGCGACGCTGTGGCCGCCGAAACGGGCAGCGTCAGAATGATCTGGCTGCCCTGAAAGCGGATCGATCCGTGGGTGATCCGCGCCAGCGACTCAACATCGACATAGGACTTGCCGTTAATCTGGACCAGAGAGGCGTGGTCGGGCTGGCCGGCGATGGCGAGAGTTGCAGCCTGCTGTGTCGCCTGCGCAATGGCCGCGATCGGCAGGGCCAGCAACACAGCCAACTTCGCCAGTGAGCGTACGGATCGGTTCTTCATGGGGAGTGCTCCTTGTGCCTGTCGGTTGGATGCCCGCAGACCTCCTCAGGGCAACCTCACAAGGACAAAGGCCTATGTTCCCGCCGCACGGAGCGTTTGACCTGCGCGTATTGCAGCAGGATGAAGCTGTCCGTCATGCCCGCGATGTAGTCGGCAACCACGCGTGCCAGCCCTTCGCTCTCAATCTGTTCCACATAGCCTGAGGGCAGCTCCTCGGGCTCCGCAATCCAGTAATCAAAGAGCGCGGTCACCACCTGCCCGGCCTTGTCGTGCTCCAGCGTGAGCGCGTGGCAGGAATACAGCGTCTCGTAGAGGTATCGTTTCTCATGCTGGCGCTGCGCCTCCGCCAGCGGCGAGAAGGTTGCCAGCCGCGCCGGGTGGGCGCGCACTTCGTCCAGGCTGGTGGCGCCGAGGGCACGCGTGTTGGCCAGCGTGGTAGCTATCAGGTCGTCGGTCAGGATGTTCTGCATCCGCTGCAGCGCCTCGTAAAAGAGGAACTTGGCATCGACGCCGGCGTGCTGGCGCTCCACATACGCATAGCTGCTGGCGAGCAGATCGACGTGCTTGCGGATGTGGTCGATCTCCAGCAGCCCCGACTCGACACCGTCGTCCAGGTCGGCGGTAAGATACGCGATCTCGTCGGCCAGGTCGATGATCTGCGCCTCCAGCGGTGGCCGCCGGTCCAGCAGGTAGACGGCCAGTTCGGGATACTGCTCGGTGCTATAGTCGCGCGAGTGCTTGATGATCCCCTCGCGCACGCCCAGCGTGAGGTTCAGCCCGCGATGCGCGGCGTAGCGCAGTTCGAAGTGCTCCACGATGCGCAGAGCGTGCAGGTTATGGTCGAAGCGCAGGCCGTGGCGTTTCAGGCATTCATCCAGCGCGCGCTCGCCGGCGTGCCCAAAGGGCGGGTGCCCGATGTCGTGCACCAGCGCAAGGGCCTCGGCCAGCTCCTGGTTCAGTCCCAGCTCCTGGGCCACGCCGCGCGCGATCTGCGCCACCTCGATGGTGTGGGTCAGGCGGCTGCGGAAGTGGTCGCTGGCGCGGCTGGTGAAGACCTGCGTCTTGCCTGCCAGGCGGCGAAAGGCGCGCGCCTGCACGATGCGTTCGCAGTCGCGCTGGAATGCAGTGCGGCTTGGCCGCTGCGGCGCGGTGTATACGCGCTGGGTGAGAGGATCGTCCGCGTCTCCGCGGACCGAGCAGCAATGCAGGCCGGAGTTCTTCGTTCCATTCGGAGTCACAGTGGGTTAAGTGTACCGTGCACCGTGCGCGACGAGGTGGGCACGGCTGCGTGGCCGTTACTTGGCGTCCTTGTCGGAGGCGGGGCCCAGCTTGGCCAGTTTGACGCGCGCGGTCTCCAGTTTGTGCTGCACCTTATGCACGTCCTCGGGATCGGCGTCCGCCGCGAGCGAGTGGGCGTACTCGGTCATCGACCGCTCCCACTGCGCCACCGCCAGCTTCAACTTGCCGGTCTTCTCGTACAGTTCGCCCAGATGGTCGTGGACGGTTGGGTCGCTGTTGATGCGCTCGTTGGCTTTGCGCAGGTTCTCTTCCGCCTCAGTGTACTGCCCACTCTTGAAGTAAGCCCAGCCGAGCGAATCCAGATAGGCCCCGTTCTGCGGCTCCATTTCCACCGCCTGGCGGATCATCTTGAGCGCCTCGGGCAGCTTCTCGCCCTGGTCGGCCAGCATGTATCCCAGGTAGTTCAACACGCCTGGGTTGTGCGGGTCGATCGCCAGCGCCTTGCGGAACTGGACCTCGGCCTGGTCGTACATCTTCTGCCGCTCGTAGAACTCTCCGCGCAGATAGAGCACTTCGAGCTTCTCGTCCGGCTTGGCGGCCAGCGCGTCGGCACGGTCGAGCTGCTCGCTCGCCTCTTTGAAGCGCTTGAGGCGGATGTAGATCTGGGCGAGGTCCTCCACCACTTCGCGGTCGTCCGCGCCTCCGGTCAACTGAGCCTTGGCCAGGGCGATTCCCTCGACCTCCTGCCCGGTGTCCGCGAGCTGAATGGCATAGGTCAGTTGCATGAGGTGGTTTTTGGGCAGGGCCTTCGCGGCCGCGCCGGCAGCGGATGTTGCGTCCTTCCATTGATGCGCGTCGCGATAGGCCTCGACCTCTCCCGCATATCCGTCGCCTGCGTAGCAGGGGTGGGCCAGATCGTCACTGGACGAGCCTCCGTCGCAGTTGCCGCCAAGCTCCACGATCTGCTTGTATGCCTCCACGGCCTCCGCGGTCTTGTTCTCTTCGCGGTCGATGATGGCAAGCCGATCCAGGAAGGTCGCGCGGTTCTGCTTCTCCTGCTCGGAGTACTTGCCATCGGGGTGCGCGGAGGAGTCGAGGATGCCGGTCAGTACATCGGTTGCCTGGCTGTACTTGCCCAGTGCGTCGTAGATGAGCGCCTCGTTGTAGCTGAGTTCGAGCGAATCCTGCACCTGCAACTTCGCCTTCTCCAAAGTTGCCAGCGCCTGGTCGTAGTGGCCCTGGCGACGCTGAATCTCGGAGATGCGAATCTCCGACTGCGCGTCCGTGGGGTCCGCGGCCACTAGCTGGTTGAACACCTTAAGCGCTTCATCCAACTGGCTGTCCACCAGCAGGGCCGTGGCCAGACCGCGCTCGGCATCGGGATTGTCCGGGTCGATGTCCAGCGAGCGGCGATAGGCCGCGGCAGCCTCCTTCGGCTTCTTCAACTGGTCGTAGCTGGCCCCCAGCGCGAATTCGATCCGCGCCGTCCGGTCCGTCACCGGCACCGCGGAGAGCGTGTCAACCGCGCGCTGCGCATTCCCCTCCTCGCCGTAGAGCGCCGCCATCCGCAGCACCACTTCCTCGCTGTCGCCGTCGATCTTCTGCGCGGCCTTGAACGCCGCCTCCGCCTTGGCGGAGTCGTGGTTCAGCGCATAGAGCTGACCGAGCAGCAGCTTGGTCTCCAGATCAGCCGGCTTCAGGCGCGAGATGGTCTCGTACTCGGCGATCGCCAACTGCAGCATCTCGACCGCCTGTGTGCCCTGCATGTCTCCCAGCGAACGCAGATAGACCTGCCCCAGCAGGGTGTGGGCCGCCACATCGTCCGGGTTCTTCTTCAACTGGTCCTGCGCGGCGCTCACCGCGTCCTTGATCCGCCCGATCTTGAAGTAGAGGTCGGCCAGGCCGTCTTCCAGCAGGACCGAGTTGGGATCGGCATCCAGTGCCAGCTTGTACTCCTCCACCGCCTGGGTCGCGTAGTCCGGGCGTCCGGCGCTGACCGCCATCTCCTCGTAGAGATGCGCCAACCCGTAGTGGTAGTAGGCGCTGGAGCGGTCTGGTTCCGTCTGGCCCTGGCCGGCGGTGGCCTGTGGTGCAGAACCCTGCCTCCGCTGCAGCTTCTGCTGCATCGGTGGGTCTATCTGCCTGGGGGCGTCCTGCGGCTTCGAACTGGCCGGAGGAACAGTCTGCTGTGCGGCGGCCAGAAGCTGTGGCGTTGCAATCAGCAGGGCGATGGCCCACACCAGCCGGAGGGGGTGAATCCGTGAAGCTCGAACGAGCAAGGCCATGGGCATAGGTTCCTATCCGGCAGTGTCGGGGACACAGGCACCATTTAGACGATGCGGTGCATCCATTGGATGCTGTGGGCGGCGTCGAATGTGCCAACCCGGCAGAACACCACCATTATATCTGTATCGGTAAATCGAAATATCCGTAGACCGAACGCGTTGGAGCAGCCTGCGGAACTCTATCCGTGACGGAAGTGGCGGATGCCGGTGAAGACCATGGCAACGCCAAGCCGGTTCGCCGCCTCGATTACCTCGGCGTCGCGCACCGATCCTCCGGGCTGGATGATGGCCGTCGAACCCGCCGCAGCGATTGCTTCGAGGCCATCGGGGAAGGGGAAAAATGCATCGGAGGCGGCGACGGTCCCGGCGAGCGGCAGGATGGCCTTCATCGCGCCGAATCGCGCCGCGTCGACCCGGCTCATCTGTCCCGCGCCGATGCCGACGGTCTGGCCGTGTCCCTGGTTGTAGCGCGCGTAGACGATGGCGTTCGACTTGACGTGCTTGCAGATGCTCCAGGCAAAGCGCAGCGCGCGCATCTCCTCGGGCGTGGGTGAGCGTTTGGTGGCGACGCGCAGATCGGCCTCCGCGACGGAGACGCGGTCGGCGTCCTGCATGAGGAACCCGCCGGAGACCTGCTTGAGAGCGCGCTCCGGTCTGCCCGCGACGTTGTAGCTCGACGCGATCTCCAGCAGCCGCAAATTCTTTTTCGCAGCGAAGCGCGCGACCGCCTCGGGCGTGAACGACGGCGCAATGATTGCTTCGACGAAGAGCTTGGCGATCTCCTCCGCGGCCTCCGCATCGACCGGGCGGTTGATGCCGATGACGCTGCCGTAGGCCGAGACGGGATCGGACTCCAGAGCGCGCTTGTACGCATCGAGAACGCTGGCTCCCGTCGCCGCGCCGCATGGGTTGGTGTGCTTGATGATGGCGACGGCGGCGTCCTCGGCGGCGTCGAACTCCGCAGTATCAAATTCACGAACCAGGTTCCAGCAGGCGTCGAGATCGACGATGTTGTTGTAGCTCAGCTCCTTACCCTGTAACTGCCTGGCCGCAGCCACGCCGCGACCGCTTCCATCGACGTAGAGCGCGGCCTTCTGGTGCGGGTTCTCGCCATAGCGCAGGACGGTCTTCAGAGGATCGATGACACGGATGGCAGGCGGCAATGCTTCGGCGTCGAAGACAGCCGGCTGGCCGTGCGGGGCGGGCGCGGCAATACTCTCCAGCGTGGTGGCAATTCCAGCGTCGTAGGCCGCCGTCACGGCGAAGGCCGCGCGCGCCAGGCGCCAGCGCGTGTCGCGACCGAGCGAGCCGGCATTCGCGGCAAGCTCCTCGGCGATGAGCGCGTAGTCCGCCACCGAGGTGACAATCGCCACATCCTCGAAGTTCTTGGCCGCCGAGCGCACCATCGACGGGCCGCCGATGTCGATGTTCTCAATAATGTCACTGAATGCCGCGCCCGGTTTGCTCGCCGTCTTCTCGAACGCATAGAGGTTGACGACGACCATGTCGATGGGCTCGATCCCGTGCTCGCGCACCGCGGCCATGTGCTCCGCATTCCCGCGGATGTGCAGGATACCGCCGTGGACCTTGGGATGCAGCGTTTTGACGCGGCCGTCGAGCATCTCTGGAAAGCCGGTGAGGTCGCTGATGTCGCGCACACTGAGGCCGGCCTCGCGCAGCGCGCGCGCAGTCCCACCGGTCGAGACCAGTTCGATGCTGTGTGAGGCGAGGGCGCGGGCGAACTCTACCAAGCCGGACTTGTCGGTTACAGAAAGGAGTGCGCGGCGGACGCGGCGAAGGCCGCTCGATGTTTCAGGGCTGGCTGAGGGAACAGATTCAGTGGTCACGCCACCATTTTATGCCGAAGCAAATAACCAGCCTGAGGAAAGCTCGGCAATTGGGAGGAACCGAACCATGAGGAAAGGGCGATCTTAGCGCACCATTGCGCCGGTGAGGTCGCTGACGCGGGCGACGTCGTGGCTGGCGCACCAGCGGCGCAGGCCGTTGGCGATGTTCTCGACGGCGCGTGGATCGGCGAAGCTGGCCGTGCCCACCTCGACCGCGGTGGCGCCCGCCAGCATAAACTCCACCGCGTCCTCGGCGCGCACGATTCCGCCCATTCCGACCACGGGAATCCCGACCGCCTGCGATGCCTCGTACACCATGCGCACCGCGATGGGCCGGATCGCCGGGCCAGACAATCCGCCAGTCACGTTGGCGATGCGCGGCTTGCGCGTCTCCACGTCGATGGCCAGCGCCAGAAACGTGTTGACCAGCGAGATGGCCTGCGCGCCCGCGTCTTCGCAAACCTTTGCCATCAGGCCGATGCTGGTGACGTTGGGCGAGAGCTTCACCATCAGCGGACGCTCGGCGGCGTGGCGGCAACGCGTGGCCAGTTGATAGAGCGAGTCCGGATCGGTGCCGAAGACCATGCCTCCATGGCTGGTGTTGGGGCAGCTTGCGTTCAGCTCGTAGAGGGCAATGCCGGGCGCGTCGTTGAGGACGTGGACCACCTCGACGCAGTCCTCGATGGTATAGCCGAAGACGTTGGCGATGACGACCACGCCGGGGACCTTGCGCAGCCTGGGCAGCTTCTCTTCGACGAAGGCGTGTACGCCGATGTTCTGCAGGCCGACGGCGTTCATCATTCCGGCGGGGCTTTCGATGATGCGCGGGCTGGGGTTGCCGGCCATCGGCTCGCGTGAGAGGCCCTTGGCGACGAAGGCGCCGATGCGGTCCAGCGAGACGATCTCCTCGAACTCGAGGCCGTAGCCGAAGGTCCCGCTGGCCGCAATCACGGGCGAGCGCAACTCCACCCCAGCGATTGTCACGCGCATATCTGCTTTGCTCAGATTGTCACCGCCGTTCGCATTCCCTCCTAGTGTAACGGCGAACGGCGTTCGGACGCACATTCCGCCTGCCAGGCCGCGTCATCCTTGGAACTACCGGGCTGGCGCGGCAATGGTTGGCCGCAGCGCGAAGGTCAGCACGCGGCCAACGCTGGCCGAGGGTTGGTTGACGCCGAGCAGCGAGGCAAGCGTTGCCGCAATGTCCACTGGCGCGACCGGCTCGCGGTAATAACCCGGCTCGAACGCCGCACCATAGAAGCCCAGCGGAACGTGCCGGTCGTAGCTCCAGGGCGAGAAGTGGGTGGTCTGGATGCCGTTGAGGAACTCCATCTGGTAGGCGGTGGGAACGACCATAACGTACCAGCCTCCGTTGGCCGTGTAGCTGTGGGCGATGAGGCGTCCGAACTCGGTGGCGGGAATCTTGCCGTCCGCCAGATCGACGCGGCTGCGCACGAACGCGACGGCGGGGCTGGCGTCGATGCGGCTCTCGGAGTACTTGCGCCCAGCCTCCGGGATCAGGTTGTTGTTCGGCGGCTGGACTGGCGGCCCAAGCGAGCGGATCGCGGCAGGAATGGCATCGACCACAGCCTGCTCGGCATCCTTCTCGGTCATATTGCCAAAGGCACGCGGATCGAGTTCGATGTAAGGCAGCTCCTGCGTGGGCAGAAGGTAGTGCTTCTTGCCGAATGGTGCGGTAAAGCGTTTGTTCAGCGTCGTCTCGATGCTCTTTGCGAAGTCGTCGAGATCGATCCTCGCCGACGCAACGCCCAGTTTCGCCGACACGCTGGGGATGGGCGCGATGCCATGGTCGGCGGTGAAGGCGATCGTGACGTTGGCCAGTCCAACCTTCTGGTCGAGCCAGGTGAAGAAGCTGTCGATGTCGCGGTCGAGGCCAAGCACCATCTGCCTCTGGTCGTCGGAGTCCGGCCCCATCTGGTGGCCGAGGATGTCGTTAGCGGAGAGCGAGACGGTAAGGACATCGGTGACCGTGCCCTGTCCAAGCCGTTCGTTCTCGATCAGCGCGCGCGCAAAGTCCAGCTCGTAGCTGTTGGCTGCCGGAGTGCGCCCCACCATGGCATAGAACTGCGTTGTATCGTCCAGTCCAGCCTCCTTCACCGCCTGGGCCACGCGAGGCCCCTTGTTGAACTCCGTCACCCAGCCAGGAAGCATCGCCATGTAGTAAGTCGATGTAACCCATCGGCCCGTCGCCTGGTCGATCCAGTACGCTGCGTTGGCCGTCTGCCCGGAGGGAAGGATGGCCGCACGGTCCTTCAGCGAGATGCCGTAGAGCTTTGCCTCGCCGCCGGTCGCCAGCCGCACCTCGTCGCCGATGGTGGTTGCACGCAGATTCAGCGGCGAGGCCCCGATGCGCGCCGCGGTCGGCAGGATAACCGTGCCCGGCAGGACGGGCAGGTCGTCAAATGTGCCGACGATGCGGTAGCGCTCGTCCTCCACCGAGCTGATGACGCGGTCGGTGTTGCGGCCCAGGTCCCACCACTCGTTCGAACTGATGCCATGCCCGTCCGTGTACGCGCCTGTGCCGATGGTGGCATGACCGGGAGCGGTCTTGGTGTTGGCGTAGTCGAAGGTGCAGCCGTTGAAGTACGCGCCCTTCTTCAGAAAGAGATTGAAACCATTGGCCGTGGTAAACGAGTCGCGATAGCGATCCAGGTAGTCGCCGCGGAACTGGTCGATCACCAGGATCACCACCAGCCTGGGCCGCGCGTTGTAGGCCTGGGCACTGGCGCGCGGCGCGGTGGGGACAATTGCGAAGAAGAAGAGGAAGGCTGCAACGAAGAGTTTGCGCATGGCCGCATGGTACCGCAGGAGTGTTACATGCGAGTTGAGGATCGAGTTAGAATGATATATACTACGATATGTATCAAGTGGAGGCGAGATGAAAACAACCTCGAACACCCCGGCAAAGCAAATCGCCAAGGTATTCATGACCGGCAGAAGCCAGGCAGTCAGAATTCCTATGGAGTTTCGCTTCAACAGCAAGGAAGTCAATATCCGCCGCGACGAGAAGACAGGTGAAGTGATCCTTTCGCCACGACCGACGTGGAAGGAAATCTTCGCAGGTCTGGATGCTGCTGGCGTGCCGGACGACTTCCTGACACCGGAGGACCGCAATCAGGGACCGTCGCAGGAGCGTGAAGAGCTGTGACTCATTTCATGCTGGATACCAACATGATCTCCTATATAGCCCGGAACCGATCCACGGCGGCGCGAGTTCGACTGGTAGAGGCGCAGGAACTATCTGAAGTCTATGTTTCGGTCATCACCGAGAGCGAGATTCTGTATGGTCTTGCGAAGCGGCCTGAGGCACATCAGGTCGCGCACTTCATGCATGCCGTACTGACAGGCCTGAAGGTGCTGCCGTGGAACTCGGAGGCGGCGGTGGTGTATGCCGAACTGCGTGCGCGCAATGAGCGGTTGGGCATTGCGGTGGGAGGTCTGGATATGCTGATTGCGGCCCATGCGATTGCCGTTGGTGCCGTGCTGGTAACCAACGATGGGGCGCTCTCGAAGCTGGCTGGCGGCCCGCTAACCGAGAATTGGGCGGACGACATCCGGCCCAATTGAGATTCATCGCAAGCGAGCGGGTAGAATTGTAGAGATGCTTGATCTTGGCTATGTGCGCGCGAATCTTGAGTTGGTGAAGAAGAAACTCGGCGACCGGGGGATGGATCCGGCGGTGGCTCTTGGACAATTTGACTACAAGGATCGGCTTCGCCGCGAGTCAATCACTGCATTGGAGCAGCTACAGGCGGATCGTAATACACGATCAGCGGATATTGCACAAAAAAAACGAAACGGCGTTAATGCCGAACATGAATTTTTTGAATTGGGACAGCTCAAGTCTGCGATCCAAGCGAAAGAGTCGATCGCCAGGATTTACGAGTTGGAACTAAGTAACATACTTGCTGGATTACCCAACCTTCCTCAGGACTCCGTCCCCATCGGCCCCGACGAGCGCTCCAACCATGTCGAAAAGGTCTGGGACGATGGTGAAAAACTCACCGGCGAAGGCCAACCCGACACCGCCTACACGCCCGCCGCGCCAGCCTTCCCAGCCCTGCCGCACTGGGAGATTGGCGAGCGGCTGGGGATTCTGGACTTCGAGCGGGCGGCCAAGATTTCGGGATCGCGCTTCGTCGTCCACTACGGCCAGGGAGCGAGGCTGGAGCGCGCGCTGGCGAACTTTATGCTGGACCTGCACACCCGCGAGCATGGCTACACCGAAGTTCTGCCGCCCTATATGGTCAACTCGAAGTCGCTCTTCGGCACCGGCCAACTCCCGAAATTCGCCGAGGATCTCTTCCACTGCGACGACAAGGGAGCGTTTGAGCCGGGCAAGTTTCAGGATGGCGACCACTGGCTGATCCCGACGGCGGAGGTCCCGGTCACCAACCTCTTCCGCGACGAGACGCTGGACGAGTCGCAGTTGACGACCAGCTTCTGCGCCTACACGCCATGCTTCCGCAGCGAGGCGGGAAGCTACGGCAAGGATGTGCGCGGAATGATCCGCCAGCACCAGTTTCAGAAAGTCGAGCTGGTGAAGTTCTGCAAGCCGGAGGATTCCAACGCCGAGCACGAGCGGCTGACGCGCGATGCCGAGGCGGTGCTGGAGCGGCTTGGCCTGCCCTATCGGCGAATGCTGCTCTCGACCGGAGACATGGGCTTCGCCTCGGCAAAGACCTACGATCTTGAGGTCTGGCTTCCGGGGCAAAACCTCTACCGCGAGATTTCATCTTGTTCCAACTTCGAGGCGTTTCAAGCACGGCGGGCGAACATCCGCTTCAAGCCCTCCGGCAGCGCGCAGGGCAAGAGCAAAAAATCCGAGTTTGTGCATACACTGAATGGCAGCGGGCTGGCCGTCGGGCGCACATACCTGGCCGTGCTGGAGAACTATCAGCAGGCCGATGGCACGGTGCGCATTCCCGAGGCGCTGCTGCCGTATATGAACGATCCAGGCAAACCGCGCGCGGAGTGGGAGACAATGATCGCGCCGCGGAAGCACACGGGCAGGGGCTAGGCAGGAGCAAATTTATGGGCAAACTTCTACACGACTATTTTTTCTGGACCTACGAGCGCGGCAGCATTCACTTCGACATCATGGTGACGCTGATTCTGGTCTTTCTCTTCGTCTCGCCGCATGTCATCAACTTCAAGGACCGCCCGGTGGAAACCGTAGCGCTGCATGGCAGCGAAGTGCTGGTGAAGGAAGCGGGGCACGAAGGCGCAAATAGCATCTTCGTCTTCCAGATTCGCAGCGACCAGGCGGGCGGGCCGACAGCCAGCCAGACCGGCGACGAGCGGCAGGCAGCGATCCTGCGCGTCGTCGAACCGATCTCCGGCGAGGTGACGCTCGATCATTATGAGCCGGTACTCGACGCGCACGGCAAGGTCGTCGCATACAACGCGTGGGTGGTGCGCTGATGCGGCCTAGGGTTCTCGCGGGAGTTGTTGCCAGCGCGCTTTTTCTCGCCGCAGGTTATGGCGTGGGGCGCGCCACGGCGGCGCAGGCCAAACCGGACCGCCTCAAGACCGTTCTGGCCCAGATGGACGCGGGCAGCAAGACGTTCCGCTCCGCCGAGGCTTCAATCCAGAAGCAGCAGTTCGAGAAGATTGTCAACGACACAACGACCGAGTCGGGCACGACCTACTTCCTGCGCAGCGGCAACTCCATCCAAATGGGGGCCAAATTCGGCCCTCCCAGCGAGCAGACCGTGGAGTACAAGAACGGCGTGGGGCGTTTGTACTCGGCGGGAACCAACCATATCGATACGATTTCGAGCTCGGGCGCAAACAAGGCACGAGCGGATACGTTTTTGACCCTCGGCTTCGGCAGCAGCGGAAGCGATCTGGCCAAGGCGTGGGAGATCACCGACCAAGGCCCAGAGAAGGTGAAGGACGGCAACACAGTCGTCGAGGTCGAGAAGCTCGATCTGGTCTCGAAGGAAACCAGCGCTCGTAGCAGCTTCACCCACATCACCATCTGGATTGATCTGGCGCGCGACGTCACTCTGAAGCAGGTTTTCTTTCAGCCATCTGGCGATACCAACACGGTGATCTACAGCAACATTCGCCTGAACCAGCGGATCGACCAGAATGCGTTTGCGATCAAGTGCAAGGGGGGGAAGTGCAGCTAGAGTTCGCGCTCAGCTTCGGGCGGGACAGCCAGCTGCGGAGTGGCGAAGAGCGCGCCAATCCAGACCAGGAAGACGGGAAAGAACTCCAGCGTGTAACGGGGCTCTGAGTTGACGATGAAGAGCAGCATGGCAGCGCGCAACAGCACGCTGGCGGCCATGGCAAAGGCGAGCTCGCGGAAGGCGCGCTGTCCGGGGCCGGGTGCATTGGGCGCGGATGGAATGGACGAGAGCCTGGCGCGGCGCCTCCAGACGTACAATCCGGCCATGGCGAGCACATAGTAAGCGAGGTTGAGCGCGGCGTAGCTGGCGGCGAAGGCAGACTGCGCGCGGTGCTCCCTCCACTTCCACCATTCATCATCGGAGAGCTGTAGCAGCTCGGTGCGCGGGCGCAGGGCCATGTCGATGACGCGCGCGATGGGCAGGCCGGCGTAGTAGAGCACCGGGTGGACGTGGATGCGCTCATCGGCGAGCGCATTGAAGCGTGCATCGAGGTCCGGTGTAAGTGTGAGGGTGCCGCTGTACTCGGCAAACAGGGCTGTGGTGCGGCTGCGGACCTCTGCCGAGGTCGATTGCGATGTGGCGCTGAAGACGCGCGGCGGCAGGTTGGCAATATCGATGGGTCCGCCGTCCATGGGCCAGCAGACCTCGTCGACGGCGGCGAAGTCGATGGCCCAACTGCTGTACCAGCGGCCATAGCCATGCAGCACCACCTCGCCCGGATCGTTGGCGCTGCGCGGGGAGAGCGGTTGAAAGACGTGGAAGATGTGTTCATTGCGGGCCGTCCAGCAGAGTAGCGGAAGGGCGACGCAGAGCGCGGCGGCCACGACCGGCAGGGCCGAACGCCATGGTCGGGCGCGGCTTCCATGGTCTGCCAGCGATCTCCAGAGCATCGCCGGCAGGACCGCCGCGGCCAACAGTCCCTGTTCCGGCCGCAGCAGAATGGAGTAGGCTAGCGCGGCAGCAATGGTCCACAGCCAACGGTTGGCGCCCAGGCCGGCCTCCTGCCAGCGCGCAAAGGCGTAAAAAGCCAGCGCAATCGTGGCAAACACCAACGTCTCCGCAAGGGCCGTAGCAACGTAGTTCGCGGTGAACGGGCAGAGTACCGCGAACCACAGGACCCAAATCCGTGCGCGGCGGCCAAAGAGACGTCCGGCCAGCAAACTAACCAGCCAGCAGGTGACCAGATCGACGGCAACCTGGACATTCAGCGCGGCGCGGTAGTCTTCCACGCCAAAGAGCCGGAAGCAGGCGGCAAGAAAGAGCGGGTAGCCGGGAAGTCGGCTCAGCGTGGGACGCACCACAATGGAGCCGGGCGTTGGGCCGCCTTCGGTGACACCGTAGATTCCGTGCTGCAGCCAGGTCTTCGCGATATTGCCGTAGTAAAGGCTGTCACCGGCGACGATCGGCATGTGGGCGACGAACCATAGACGCAGAAGCAGACCGGCCAGCAGTGCCGCGCCCGCCCAAAGCCAGAACCGGAGTTGCTCTTTGTTCATCTACTAGCATCTTACTGCGTAACCTGGAACTCGTTCCCGCGGGTGCGTTGACTATGTTCAGAGGGCTGCATACGATTGCGCAGGGGCGTCTTTGCGGATGGTCGAACTTGCGCCGGAGAATGCGGGCCGGCAGCCTGTAGACTTGTCGTGCGCGTGCAGTCCATCGGAAGCAATCAAAAGACGGCACTTAGGGAGATATGAACCAGCAAGTCTTTCTCGATCCTCAACGCAAGCGCTGGAAGCGGCTGCGGCGAATCTTCGATAGCCTCGCGCTGCTTGGCGTCGTCGTCGGGGTCTTGTTTGTGATCGGCCTGCTACAGATGACGCCGCTGCCTGAGCTGCTGCTGGCGACTCCCAAGCGGAACATCAGCGCCCTGAAGGTCGAGCCCGTCAAGCCGGGCCAGAAGCTGAATCGCTCCCTGCATCGCAGGACCGACCTCAAGCCGTCCGAGGTGATACTGAACTCGGGCGAAGGCCTGCGCGCGGCCTACTACGTGGAGGACGATCCGGCTAGCTACTCCTCGCTGAAGCAGCACATCCACCAGATCGATCTGCTCTTTCCGGAGTGGCTCCATGTGGTCACGCCGGACGGCACGCTGACCTCCTACAGCATGGACAATCGCTCCTTCGCCGTGGTGGACGCGGCTGGCGTGCATGGCGTGGACCACGAACACAGAGTTGCCCACACCATTGCGGCGGCGAACGAAGACACGGAGGTTTTTCCTCTGGTCAACAACTACGATCCGGTCAAGGGTATCTTTCAGCCCTCCATCGGCGACTTCCTTTCCAACGCCGCATCCCGTGCCCGCTTTGTCCAGCAGGTCGACCAGTTCCTCGCCGCGAGCCCCAGCTATCGTGGAATCTCGCTGGACTTCGAGGAGATACCCGACGAGGCACAGCCGGGATACATGGCCCTGCTCACCACGCTCTATCAGAACTTCCAGCAGCGCAACCTGAAACTGTATATCAACACGCCGGTGGGCGACGACAGCCTCGATCTGAGGTACATGGCGGACCACTCCGATGGCCTGTTGCTGATGAACTACGACCAGCACCAGAACGGGAGCGGTCCAGGACCGATCGCCGCCGAGGACTGGTTCCTCGACAACCTGAAGAACGTGCTGAAAGTTGTGCCCAAGCAAAAGGTGATCTGCTCCCTGGGCAGCTATGGCTACGACTGGACCATGTCGCTGCCGCCCGTGGATCCGAAACATCCTGGCAGAGTGCCGAAGAATTTCGTGCCGAAGGTGCTTGGCGTGCCCGAGGAGATGTCCACTCAGGACGCATGGCAGGCCGCCGACGATGCCGAAGCGCAGATCGAGCTCGATCCCGATTCGCTCAACGTCCACTTCGCCTACGACGATGACGATGCGCACGTCCGCCATCAGGTCTGGTTCCTCGACGCAGTGACGGTGCTGAACCAGATGCGCGCGGCGCGGGCGCTGGGCATCGAGACATTCGCGCTGTGGCGGCTGGGCTCCGAGGACAACTCGCTGTGGAAGATATGGGACAAGCCGATCCATGCCAATCCCGTGATCGACCTCGCGCATGTGGACCCCGGCTTCGACGTCGACACCGAGGGACAAGGCGACATTCTGCAAATCACCCGCAAGATGCAGTCCGGCACGCGTGTGCTGACCATGGACGACGACGATTCGGTGCCGCTGCCCTTCCGCTCCGTCACCGCGGAGACGATGACCTCCTACCCGCTCTCCTACACCGTGCAGCAGACCGGCTATCACCCCAAGGAGGTCGCCCTCAGCTTCGACGACGGGCCGGACCCGAAGTGGACTCCGCTCATCCTCGACATCCTGAAGAAATACCACGTGGTGGGGACGTTCTTCATGATCGGCGAGGAGGCGCAGAACAACGTTAGTGTCATGCGGCGCGTCTACAACGAAGGCCACGAGATCGGCAATCACACCTTCACCCATCCCGACATCAGCGAAATCTCGATCTCCAGCGCGGACCTGGAGCTGAACCTCACCGAGCGTCTCTTCGCCGCCGAACTCGGCGTGCAGCCGCTCTACTTCCGCCCGCCCTACTCCATCGATCAGGAACCCGACACCAACGACCAGGCAGCGCCCGCGGACCGCATTCAGAATCTGGGCTATGTGATTGTCGGCGACAAGATCGACACCAACGACTGGGATGAGCATCCACGCAAGACTCCGCAGGAGATCGCCGACAGCGTCTTCCAGCAAATGCACGACATGCAGACCCGCCCCTGGATGCAGGGTTCCATCATCCTGCTGCACGACGGCGGGGGCGACCGCTCGGCAACCGTGGCCGCGCTTCCCGTACTCATCCAGGTGCTGCGTGACCACGGATACACCATCGTCCCTGTCTCGCAGTTGATGGGCAAAACCCGCGCCGAGGTGATGCCGCCGCTCAACGCTCATCAACTCTGGCAGTCGCGCGTGGACATGGTCGCCTTCTTCGTCTGGGCCTTCTTCAACCATTTCGTGGTCGCGGTCTTCTTCGTCGGCGACATCCTGATGAGCGCGCGGCTCATCATCATCGGCGTCTTCGCCGTCATCGACCGCTTCCGCAAGCGCAAGAACTTTGCTGGCCCGGACTACGCGCCGCGCGTCGCCGTGCTGGTCCCCGCATTCAACGAAGAAAAAGTCATCGTGCGCACCATCCGCTCCGTGATGATGTCGAACTACAAGAACATCCGTGTCATCGTCATCGACGATGGCTCGAAGGACAATACGTATCAGACCGCCATCGACGCCTATCCGGCGGAGATTGCCTCGGGCCGCCTCACCGTGCTCACCAAGCCCAACGGTGGCAAGGCCGACGCCCTCAACTTCGCCCTGGATCAGACCGGCGAGGAGATCTACATCGGCATCGACGCCGACGGAGTCATCGCGCACGACGCCATCACCAACCTGGTTGGACACTTTGCAAACCCGAAAATCGGCGCGGTCGCGGGCAATGCCAAGGTGGGCAACCGGGTCAACCTGTGGACGCGCTGGCAGGCGCTCGAGTACATCACCAGCCAGAACTTCGAGCGCCGCGCCCTCGACCTCTTCGACGTTGTGATGGTGGTGCCCGGAGCCATCGGCGCATGGCGCACCTCAGCCGTCAAGGACGGCGGCGGATACCACACCAACACCGTCGCCGAAGACGCCGACCTTACCATGAACCTCCTCGAACAGGGATACGAGGTCATCTACGAGGACTGCGCCCTGGCCTTCACCGAGGCCCCCGTCAACATGAACGGCCTTATGCGCCAGCGCTTCCGCTGGTCGTTCGGCATCCTGCAGGCCATCTTCAAGCATCGCGGAGCCATCCACAACCGCCGCGCCATGGGCTTCTTCGCGCTGCCCAACACGCTCATCTTCCAGATCCTGCTTCCGCTCTTCTCGCCCTTTATCGACCTGATGTTCTTCGCTGGCGTCGCCAATTATTTCTACAACAAGCACTTCCATCCCGAGGCGGCCTCGGCGGCAAGCTTCGAGAAGCTGCTTGCCTTCTTCCTCGGCTTCCTCGTCATCGACTTCGTCACCTCCGCGCTGGCCTTCTCGCTCGAGCGCAAGCACCCTGCTTGCAAGGGCGACGCATGGCTGCTCTGGCACATCTGGATCCAGCGCTTCACCTACCGCCAGGTCTTCTCCATCGTGCTCTTCAAGACGCTCAAGCGCGCCATCGACGGCAAGCCCTTCGCCTGGGACAAGCTCGAACGCACCGCAACCATGTCCAAAGAGACCGAAAAACTTACCGAAGCAGGCTGAGCAGACACCCCATTCAAATGGTAGGTAGTGGTCAAGTTAATCCACAGAACCTTCTGTACTATTTGGGACATCAGACGGGACAGAATTGATTTTGGGTGATATGATTTCAAAAAAGGGGGTTTCGCTTTTTCTTTCCCAATGCTACTTGATTTCAATCTCGACAAAGCAATCAGTGCTAGCGGCCTTTTGATACAGACACAAGGCGGCACTGAAGACATGTTTATGATGCTGAAGAAGTTGTACTATGCTGATCGGTCTGCGCTCATCGAATGGGGGCAATCAATCACTGGAGACAAATTGGCTTCGCTCGAAAAGGGGCCTATCGTAAGCGGAATTTATGATCTGCTCAAGGGCAAAGGGAACGAAAAAGATTTGATCAAGTGGAACAACGTCATTCAGAGACGGCAACCATTCACCATCGTTCTGCGAAAAGAGCCAAACTTAGGGCTCCTCTCCAAGAGAGAAAAACACATATTGGAAGAATCCAGCCGCATAATTAGCGCCATTCGTGGAAGTGTTCCGAATTGGCTCCACAGGCATTGTCCTGAATGGAGCGATCCTGGCCATAGTTCGTCTCCGATCGATCCCAGCACAATTCTTCGGTTGGCGAAAAAGAGCGAGGTGGAAATTCGGAGACTGGAAGAAGGGAATGAGGAGATTCGCATTCTAAAACATCTCATTGCTTGTCGCTGAGATGCTCTTGCTGCCATGCAAATTGGTGACACATTTCATTGGAGAGACGGCGGCCATCTTTGGGTCGTAATTTCCGACCCGAATATGCACGATGGGGAATTCATTGCTGTGAATCTGACTAAGGATGTGTTCAGGGCGGGGAAAGAGTGCGAATTAAATCCCGGCGATCATCGATGGATTTCGGAAAAGACCTATGTGAGCTTTGGAGATGCTCTCAAGATCGGACCTGAAGAAGCAGTGAAATTAGAAAAACAAATTGCATCTGGGGCTATCAAGCGACACCTACCAATGAAAGGGTCTGTACTGCAAAAGATCATCGCTGTCGCGAAACAAACCCGAGCGTTGCCAACAGGATACGTTGATTATCTCTAGGCCGACCGGCCCACCCACAACCCCATTTTGAGTGCCCCATTCATGCGCACTCTTACCGCGCATAGGTGGGCAGCACTGGCCTTATGCGGCCTGCCCTGATGCCTTCTTCAGCCGTCGTCGCGCCTCCTTGCGCGTCTCGGCAAGGTCGAGCGCAACCGCCGGGCCGCTCGCCTTCCCCTCCTGCCACGACTGGCGGAGCCGCTTCAACTCCTCGCCGCGCAGATCGCGCTTCCACTGCCACTCACGCAACGCCTCGCGGATGGCCTCGCTGGTGGTGGCGTACTCCCCGGTTTCGACCGCCGCTTTCAGTGCCGTGACCTGCTCCCCAGTCAAGGCAATGCTCACTTTTTGAATCTCGGGCATAGCCTTCCTCCAGTAGTAAATATTACTACTATCTGGACGGATGACCACCCACAAAACCAGCTTGGATCTCTGCGCACCCTACTTTTTCTGCTGAGGTTGTGCCTTCGCCATCTCTTCCACTTCTTTAGCCCCCTTGGCATAGAGCGCCCTTTCATCGGGAGCAAGCTCGTACAACAGCTTCAGAAACTCGCCTGCGTGTACGATTTCCTCGTCCGCTATGTCCTTCAGGACTGCCACGGCGAGTTTGTTGTTGGTTGACTCGGCAAGCTGCATGTACATCTGAGTCGCTTCGTACTCTGAGGCGACCATGAACCGAATCGCTCTGATAAGTTCCGCGTCCGTGAGCTTCCTGCTGTTCGCCAACTCTGAAAAAGCTGATCCAAACTGTGGCATATCATTCTCCTCCGCCTCGTGCACGTTGACACGTTGTAGCTTGGATAACGGCACTGAGGGCTATCCCGTTTGTAGTCTTGTGGCTTCCTGAGTTCTGAGCGGAATTGACCATCGCGACAATGCCCGTCTGTCTCCGAGCGGGTGTCCCAGGTCAGAAATGAGTCACAAAATCGGGTGGTGCATGAAAAAGCGCGGAACCCTGAGGGGCCCCGCGCTTTCTGTTTACTGAAACTGACCGGAAAATCTACGCGACGACTTCGATGCCCATCGACCGGGCGGTGCCGCGAATGCTCTTGGAGGCCGTCTCCACCGAGTTGGCATTCAGGTCGGGCATCTTCTTGGTGGCGATCTCGCGGATCTGCTTCTCCGTCACCTTGCCGATCTTCTCCTTGTTGGGAGTGCCCGAGCCCTTCTCGATGCCGGCGGCCTTCAGCAGCAGCACGGCGGCGGGCGGCGTCTTGGTGATGAAGCTGAAGCTGCGGTCGGCGTACACCGTGATGACCACCGGAATGGTGATACCGTTCATCTCCGGCGCGGAGGTGCGCGCGTTGAACTGCTTACAGAACTCCATGATGTTGACCTGCGCCTGGCCGAGCGCGGGGCCGACAGGCGGCGCGGGCGTGGCCTTTCCGCCGAGAATCTGTAGCTTGACGTATCCTGTGATCTTCTTCGGTGCCATGATTCAATCCTCTATCTTCTTCTGGCGGCGGGCGCGTGGCCGGCTGCCGATTTTGTGTTGCAAAACTTTCTTCCGCATTCCTACCCGGTTCGCCTATGCAAGACCGGCCCGGTTCGATCGGCAGACCGCGGAACTACTCTTCCATCTTGTCGACCTTCGCGAACTCGATCTCGACCGGCGTGGAGCGGCCAAAGATGGAGACCATCACCTTCAGCGTCTGGCGGTCTTCGTTGACGTCGTCCACGGTGCCGTTGAAGTTGGCAAACGGGCCTTCGTTGATGCGCACCTGCTCGCCCTTCTCGAACTTGATCTTGCTGGACGGCTTGTCCTTGGCACTCTCGGAGCGGAAGAGGATGGAACTGACCTCGGCCTCGGTGAGCGCGACCGGCTTGTCGCCCGTGCCCAGAAATCCAGTGACCCGCGGCGTGTTCTTGATGACGTGCCACAGGTCGTTGTCCAGTTCCATCTCGACCAGCACATAGCCGGGCAGGAAGACGCGCTCGATGGTGTACTTCTTGCCATTGCGCAACTCGGTGACAGGCTCGGTGGGGATCATGATGCGGCCGATGCGGTTCTGTAGGCCGAATGCCTGAATGCGGCTCTCCAGCGACTCGCGCACCTTGCGCTCGAAGCCGGAGTAGGCGTGGATGATGTACCACTTGAAGTTCTCGTTGACCGGGGCGGCAAGCTGCTCGGCCGGCTGTTCGCCGCCGGGATCCTGCGCCTCCGGAGTCTGCTCGTCTACCGCCATGGGGAGTGTGCTTTCTTGGTGCTCAATCAAATCTGTCTCTGCTTTACTTATCTCTGTCTCCGCTTCGCAAGCGGCTTTCCGCCGCGAACCGGAGGGCCTGCTTCTAGTGCTTGATGAGGTACAGAATCAGGCGGGTAACACCCTCGCCGAAGATGGTATCCACCACCTTGAAATAGGCGGCGAAGAGGAACACGGCCGCAAGCACAACCGTGGTCGTGGACTGCACCTCGGCGCGCGTCGGCGTGACAACCTTGCGCATCTCGCTGCGCACTTCCTTGAGAAACTCCATGAACTCTCGCGGCTGCGCCTTCAACCGCTCGATCCCGGTGCTCTGCTCGTCCGCTACTGCAATCGCCTTCGCCATACTGCCGCCTCAAACCTTCATGCGGAGAATCTTCCGCTGTATTGCTGCCTCAAACCTTCATGCGGAGGAACCGTCCGCCGGACTGCCGTACTCCGCCCCGGCCGGGTGTGGCGTGGGCCGGAAAAACTGGCGGGGGAGCTCGGATTCGAACCGAGAAGATCGGTTTTGGAGACCGACAGTTTAGCCGTTGAGCTTACTCCCCCCGGTTTGGCCGGGAGGGGAATGAACGTTGGAGTCGTGCGCTCCCAGTCCCTGTTCCCTGTTCCCTGCTTTAACTTACTTCGTCTCTTTGTGGTCCGTGTGCTTGCGGCAGGTGTTGCAGAACTTCGAGAACTCAAGTCGGCCCGTGGTCGTCTTCTTGTTCTTCGTCGTCGAGTAGTTCCTGTTCTTGCACACCGGACATTGCAAGGTGATAATTTCGCGCATTGTTTGTTACTCCTATCGTGGCCAGCCACCTCGGCTGGCAAGCAGCGTGGGGTATGGCACGCCGCAACACAGGGCTTGTTCGCCCCTTCTGCCAATCCTGAATTGTCCTACGGAAAGAGGTGCGGTCAGGCCACGCACAACCTCTTACATTATCCAACAAAATCCGAATTTGCGGAAGCCCTCAGGCCCAAACTATTGAAAATGACCATTTGGCGTCAGCGTCTTCCCAGTATCTTGTGAAAGAATGATTTCGACGAGGGAAAAATCGTCGTCATTTGGATCGGTCTTGGCACGAGGTGCACGATGGGCCTTTCACGGCGCGACTTTCTCATTCAGAGCATGAGTACTGTTGCGATGACTGGTCTTGCGGCCTCAACATCGCAGGCCGTGTCTCTTCACTGCACCCCTGCTCCCACCTTTCCGGTCCCCCTGGACATCGGTACATGGCGAAGTTCAGAGTTTCCGGTCGGTAAGCACGACTACCATGTGTGGTTCACCGTCGATCGGAGTCTTCCGCTCGAACAACTCGATTGCGATCTGGGTCCGGCACCTGCCGATCATCGGTGCTACACGCTCCCTTTGCTCGACGTCGATTGGAAGATTTGGGACGGAAAAACGTTGGTCAAGAGCTGGCATGCTGATCCAGTAAAAGCCGATGCTTGGGCCGCAACAGCAACGAGCTGTCTTCTCGGAGACTTTGAGGGCAGGAGAAATGGTATGTTCACGCTGGAATGGAACGTTAAACAAGACCCCGGTCGGCTGAGAGATCTGCATCCTCGAATCGAGATTGTGAAGAACCCTGGGTATTGGTGCTGGCTTTGAAGCAGTTAAACGCGAGTGGCGAGCCGAAGCCCGCCACTTTCCGCGGTTGTTGGTTCTGAACTACTTGATGATCTCCGAGATCGTACCGGCGCCAACGGTTCGTCCGCCCTCGCGGATGGCGAACCGCAGGCCCTTCTCCATGGCCACCGGCGTGTGCAGGTCGATCTCCAGTTCCACGTTGTCGCCCGGCATCACCATCTCGGTGCCCTCTGGCAGCTTCGCCGATCCGG
>Ga0224531_1000152_pt1 | contig 41896 bp, 30 predicted proteins | sample CBST100metaG_FD_179876 | JGI IMG/M metagenome (GOLD analysis project Ga0224531, IMG submission 179876) | Peat soil microbial communities from Stordalen Mire, Sweden - C.B.S.T100 | ecosystem: Environmental > Terrestrial > Soil > Wetlands > Peat | place: Sweden: Norrbotten County, Stordalen Mire...
TGACGCCGCGTCCGTTCGACCCGCGGGTCCGTCAACTCCGAAAAATATCTCAGGGGACTCGACATATCCCCATCTCAAACGACTCTCTCGGTCCTGCATATAGCTATTAAGATGCGTCGGCCCTGGATACGACCGGCTCTGCTCTAACTGTTTCGCCTACCCTCAATGCCGGAAGTGCCGCATTCCCGTAAAGACCATGGCCATACCCAACTTGTCGGCGGCGTCAATGACTTCTTGGTCTCGCACCGAGCCTCCGGGCTGGATGACGGCGGTGGCTCCGGCTTGGGCGATGGCTTCAAGGCCATCAGGGAACGGGAAAAATGCGTCGGAAGCAGCGACGCAGCCTTTCAGCGGCAACACGGCTTTCATGGCGCCGAAGCGGGCGGCGTCCACGCGGCTCATTTGCCCCGCCCCGACGCCGAGGGTCTGGCCATCTTTGGCATAGACGATGGCGTTGGATTTTACGTGCTTGCAGACGCGCCAGGCGAAGAGCAGGCTGCGCAGTTCCTCAGCCGTCGGCGGACGCCATGTGACCACCTTGAGGCCGGGATCGAGCGCGGTTGTGTCGATGCGGCCGGTGTCGGCGTCCTGCACCAATAATCCGCCTGAAACGTGCTTGACCACGGGCCTGTGCGGAGCGGAGTGGACTTCGATCAGGCGCAGGTTCTTCTTGGCGGCAAAGCGCTCGCGGGCTGCGGGCGAAAAGGCCGGAGCGGCGATAGCCTCGACAAAGAGCTTGGCGATCTCCTGGGCGGCTTCGATTTCCACCTCGCGGTTGATGCCGAGAACGCCGCCGTAAGCCGAGAGCGGGTCGCAAGCCAGCGCCTTCAAGTAGGCTTCGAGAATGGTCGAACCCGTGGCCGCGCCGCAGGGGTTGGTGTGCTTCATAATGATGGCGGCCGGCTCGTCAAACTCCTGCACCAGTTCCCAGCAGGCGTCCAGATCGACGAGGTTGTTGAAGCTCAGTTCCTTGCCCTGCAGTTGACGCGCACCGGCGATGCCCAGGCCGGAGCCATCCGCATAAAGCGCGGCGCGCTGGTGGGGATTTTCGCCGTAGCGCAGGGACTGCGCCAGCGGAAAATTGATGCGCAGGGTGGTGGGCAGGCTGGAAGTATCCGGCGCGGCGGGCGCATCCGGAGCGGGGGCTTCCTCTGCTCGGGCTGCGATTTGGTCCAGCGTATTGGCGATGGCCGTGTCGTATGCCGCGGTCAGCGCGAAAGCCTGACGCGCCAGCCGCCAGCGAGTTGCGCGGCTCAGTGCTCCGTGGGCGCTCTTCAATTCTTCGATGAGCGATGGGTAGTCAGCCACGCGGGTCACAATGGCCACGTCTTCAAAGTTTTTGGCTGCCGAACGCACCATCGACGGACCGCCGATGTCGATGTTCTCGATGAGATGGCCGAAGGCAACGCCGGGCTGAACTGCGGTCTTCTCGAAGGCGTAAAGGTTCACCACCACCATGTCGATAGGCTCGATGCCATGCGCGGCGACGGCGGCCTCGTGCTTCTTGTTGCCGCGAATGTAGAGCAGACCGCCATGAACCTTGGGGTGCAGGGTCTTCACGCGGCCATCCAGCATCTCCGGAAAGCCTGTCAATTCGCTGATGTCTTTGACGGCCAGACCAGCTTCGCGCAGGGTCCGTGCCGTTCCGCCGGTGGAAACCAGTTCGACGCCAAAACTGGCCAAGACCTGGGCAAACTCCACCAAGCCGGTCTTGTCAGTCACACTCAGCAACGCCCGCCGAATCGGCTTTTCCGAAATCAACTCTGGCATCAGAACACCGCTCCCTTCTAAGGTCTTCGCACCCCGGCGCAATCTCATGCACAGCCACATTGGCGAGGACTAATTTCAGACTACAACGAATCCTGAAGAGCAATCCCAAAGGATGGTCGAATCTCAAGCCGGCAGGAAAGGCTCAGGAGCAACAACCAGGCAGATCGGTTCCCCGGCCGCATCCACGCCGTATTCAGCAACTCCATCGTTTGTCCGGGTTGAATCGCCAGCCACTAACCTGGCGGCGATTCGCCTTCCGAACAGGCTGCACTGCTCCAGGATGCATTAAAGTTAAGAGATGGGCAGTCTTCCCCCCACCCCTCTACCCGGCGAACAGAGACCCGTTCGCAGTACCCCAGGTCTCGAACCGGAGTTTTTGCCTCCCGACGCGGGTTTCAATCCGCCGCCGCAGCAGCCGGTCCATAAACCGCGTCCCTCGTGGTCCTACGCGCCAGCCACCTATGTGCTGGTCGGCATCAATTGTCTGGTCTTTATAGCCATGGCGGCGCACCACGTCAGCGCGGCCAGCCCCACCCTCGATCAACTGATGTACTGGGGCGCCGACAACGCCGGCGCCGTGCTGCAATATGGACAGTGGTGGCGCATTGTCACCGCCATGTTCGTGCATGTGGGCATTCTTCATCTGGCCACGAATATGTGGTGCCTGTGGAACCTGGGTTTGCTGGCTGAGCCGCTGCTGGGTTCGGCGGGCGTGCTGGCGGTCTATATACTCACCGGCGCGGCGGGCAACCTGCTCTCCACCTTCGTCAACTGGTCAAAGTACTTCCCGGACTGGACGATTACCCACAGTGTGGCTTCGTTTCCCGCTGGTGCGGGAGCGTCGGGAGCCGTCTTTGGCATCGCCGGAGCGCTGATCGTCCTGCTCAAGTCGCATTGGCTGCCGGTGCCTCCCGTGGAACTGCGCAAGCTGCGCCGTTCGGTGATCTACTTTGCCGCCATCAATCTGGGAATTGGCTTTACCATCAGCCTTGGCGTCGTGGAGAGGCATACCGGAGTGAGCATCGACAATTCCGCGCACTTGGGCGGTGTTCTCTGCGGCTTGCTCTTCGCCGCCCCTCTGGTTCCCCGGATTGGCGCGCCCCGCGATTTGTTTCTCTTCCGCCGCCGCGTCGCCACGGTCATGATCGTGGGCATCCTGGTGCTCTTCGGCTTCTACCTGGCCCAGTTGCCACGCTAAAGGAACTGCCTCCGCAGCGCTCCACTTGAATAACGGCGTTGAGTGCGGCTAGGCTCTATCGCATCGCCGTAGCGGCGAACTTCTTCACCATGGCCAGCAGGAGCTTGCGGTCGCTCTCGTTCAGATTGCTGGAGTAGCGGCGGATCTGGTTGAGAAAACGCAGTTCTTCGTCGGTGAGCTTTTGCAGATTGCTCTGCCGGCCCGTCGACTCCTCGGCAAAGAACTGCGTGATGGGCAAATCCAGAGCCATGGCAATCTTCGACAATGTATCCAGCGAAGGCACCGTATGACCGTTCTCAACGCGCGAGAGATAGCAGCGCAACAAGCCTGTCTTCTTTTCGATGTCTCCCTGGGAAAGCCCTTTTTGCAAGCGGAAGGTGCGGATCGTGGTGCCGATCTTCATCATGGGAAAAACCCTGTTCCTGGCTGCCGGAGTTGACTTCAGCGGTAGCAATCAAAAGATTATTGACATAAGAGTTAACACGGCCTGGCTAAGAATGCAAGGAGGTTTTGTCGCGTTTGATGACCAAGGTCATGGGGTCTCAGGCCGGTCTGTCGCCGCCGAACTCAAGTGCCCAGAAACAACACAACGCCGGTTGCTGGAGTCCATGTAGAAACGGGAATCCGTAAACCTCTGAGGCACAAAGGCCGTCTGAATAGATGCGAGTGTGAAATGGCGGGGAGCATCAATGCGGCGAAAGACCATGCGGTGGGCAATTGTGGCGGGAATCCTTTTGGCTGGATGGGTTGCCGTTCTGGCACAGACGCCCGCAGCGCCAACGGCCCAGCCCGCCGCGTCCGCTCCAACTGAGCCCGTTTCCCCCGTGCGCGCATCCGCCTCGCAGACGCCCGCTGGGCAGCCGCAGACCCCGGTGCTGGCTGGTGGAAGGCTGCACGGCCAGGTCAAGAGCGGCAACACTCCTCTGCCTGGCGTGACCGTAACCGCCCGGAACACGCTTACTGGCAGACGCTTTTCCACCACCACCGACATCACCGGCGCCTGGACAATGACGATTGCGCAAAATGGCCGCTACGTCATCCGCACCCAGTTCGCGGCCTTCGCGCCCGGCGCTGAAGAGGCAGTGCTGAATGCAGCCAGCCACGACCAGACAGTAAATTTTGAATTGATTCTGGCCTCTCGGGCTAGGAAGCAGCAGGACAGCGAGTCAGCGAGCCAGCTAGTCAGCAATTCAGCCATCCGGCAACTGGCTGCCAGAGGAGTGCAGAACCTGAGCCTGATGAGCGCTCTGGCCGCAGGTACCGAGGCTCAGGCTGGGCCGGCCGGCGCTGCGGGCGCTGTGCTGCCCTCAATTGCCGGCAACTCCGACTTTGGAGACGATTCAGTGGCCATCAGCGGCCAGTCTGGTGCGGTGAGTCCACTGGCCGGCCTAGACATGGACCGCATCCGCGATGCCGTCGAGACCATTCGCGCACAAGGCGGCATCCAGGGCCTGCAAATTGGGCCAGGCGGCGGGAACTTCGGCGGAGGCGGTTTCGGCGGACCGGGCGGATTTGGCGGAGGGGGTCGCGGCGGTTTCCGCAGTTTCAACCCCAGCCAACCGCATGGAGCCATCTTCTGGATCGGAAGCAACTCGGCGCTGAATGCGGAGCCGTTTTCTCTGCGCGGCCAATCGCAACAGCAGCCGGCCTCTGGGACCAACCGTTTTGGCCTCACCTTCATGAGCGCGCCTTATCTGCCGGGAGTGACCAAGCCTAGTGGCAAAGACACCATCTTCCTGACTCTCTCCGGCCAGCGCAGTTCCAATCCGCTGGATGAGTATGCGACTGTGCCCACAGATGGCAGCTTCGGGACACTCAATGAGCGAGCGGGAGACATTCCGGGCCTTGCCAATCCGATAACGCCTGTCGCGGTGGCTACCAGCCTGCTCCAATATTTCCCCGCGCCCAACCTCGCTGGCTACACGCAAAATTACCATTTGCTGACTACGGCGCAGTCGAACTCCATGCAAGCTGGCGTGCGCTATATGCGCAGTCTAGGCGCCAACGCCACGCAATCCGGCGGTAGCCGCGGAGGATTCGGCGGAGGCGGGCGCAGGTCGCAGAATCAAGGGCTGCGCCAGAGCATCAACTTCAACTACAACTGGAGCGACTCCGCTTCTGACAACGTAAACGTCTTTCCGCAACTGGGCGGCAAAAGTTCCTCTGGCGCCAACTCCGTGCAGGCCGGCTACACGGTGGGCTACCACAAGCTGACCAGCATCTTCAACGCCAATTGGAATCGCAGCACAAGCCAGACAACCAACTTCTTCACCAACAAGACAGACGTGGCGAGCAATCTAGGGATTCTGGGGCCTCCCGTCAGCTCAGAACTGTCTTCTCCGCTGAATGCCAGTCCTTTGAACTATGGCCTGCCGAACGTGACACTCAGCAATTTCACCGGATTGAACGAGCAGCAACCCAGCTTCTCGCTGGCGCAAACGGTCTCGCTCTCCGAGACGCTGAGCTGGATTCACGGCAAGCACAATATGCGCTTCGGCGGCGACTATCGCCGCGTACACCGCGATCTTCTGGGCAGCTCGAACGCAACCGGAACCTTCTACTTCACCGGTCTCTATACGGATTCATCGCTGGGAGATTTTCTGCTGGGCGAGCCACAAGAGACCAGCATCGACTCCTCCGCGTCCAAGAGCTACCTGCGCGAAAATGTCTGGGACGCCTACGCGACCGACGACTGGCGCATACGGCCCAACCTCACGCTTAACTACGGCCTGCGCTACGAGTTCTTCGCGCCCTACACCGAGAAGTACGGCCATCTGGCGATGGTGGATACGAATTCTTTGGCGAATGTGAATTATCCTGCGCAGTTCGCCGTAGCTGATGAAGTGCAAAGCGGAGGCGCTGGAGTCTATAACGGCAAGCTGCCCTCTTCGCTGGTTTTTCCCTTCCGTGCAGCCTTTGCGCCGCGCGTGGGCCTGGCACTGCGGCTGCCCCGGCAGACCGTGGTACGCGCCGGCTTCGGCATCAACTACACCAACAGCCAATACGCCACATTTGCCACCACCATGGCGCATCAGCCGCCCTTTGCCAACGAGCAAACTAACGAAGCGGCGACAGAATGCGCGTCCACGGCGACCGATTGCCTTTCACTGGTAAACGGATTTCCCGCGCAAGCCACCGTGGGCAATTACGCGCTTGATCCGCACTACCACCTGCCCTATGTGCAGGTGTGGAATCTCGATGTGCAGAAGACGCTGCGTTGGGGCGTGGTGTTGAATGTTGGCTACAACGGGTCAAGAGGCAATCATCTCGACGTCACCAGCGCGCCGCGCACCAGCACAAGCAGCCCCCTCACCAACCCCACGAGCCAAGTCTTCAACTACGAGCAGCCGGTAGCCTTTTCCAAATTCAACGCTGGAACGCTGCGGTTGAACAAGCGGTTGAGCAAAGGCCTTTCTCTGGGCGCCAACTACCAGTATTCGCACTCCATCGACGACGCCGGCTCGGTGGGCGGAACTTCAACGGTGGTCGCGCAAAACTGGCAGGACCTCAAGGCCGATGAAGGTAACTCGAGCTTCGACCAGCGCCACAGGGTCGGCGGAACTTATCTCTACGAGTTACCTTTCGGCAAAGACAATCGCTGGGTAACCAATGGCATTGGATCGCATATTCTGGAAGGATTTTCCGTTTCCGGCAGCTTCACCTTTGCCACGGGGACACCACTTACGCCCACTTATCAGGCGGGCGTGGCCGATGTGACTAGCGGTACAGCCGGTACCGAGCGGCCCAACCGCGTGCCGGGCGTTTCAGTGACCGCCGGCGCGGGTTCGCTAAAAGAGTGGTTCAATCCCGCGGCATTCACACAGCCTCCAAACAATTCGACCACGCCGGACTGCTCCAACTGCGGGAATGTTTCGCGCAATTCCATCGCAGGGCCGGGAATTATCCAGAACAATATGTCTCTCTCCAAGACAATGCAACTGGGCGGCACGCGCAGCACGGAGTTTCGCGCCACGGCCAACAACGTCTTCAACACCGTGCAGTACGCCGGCGTTGACACTAACGCGGCTTCAACGAGCTTCGGGCAGGTGACTTCAGCCGCTTCCATGCGGGCGTTCCAATTCACGGCGAGGTTCAGGTTCTAGCAGCGTGGAAAGTCAGTGAGTCAGCAAGTTAGCGATGGAAGGAAGTTCATGAAGAGTTGGCGACAGGAGATCGGAGCGGGTTTCGCGGCACTGGTGTTGGTCTTCGCGAGCGTGCAGCCGGTCATGGCGCAAAATTCCGATCAACCACAAGGCAGCTTTGTACTCAAGTTGAACAGCGAGTTGGTGCTGACCAACGTGGTGGCACGCGATACCAAAACGGGCGAGTTGGTGCGCGGACTCAAGCAGAGCGACTTCCACATCTACGAGAATGGCAAGCAGCAACAGGTTTCGACCTTCGACTTCGAGAGCGTGGAGATGGCCGCGCCCCTCAACGAAACCACTATCAGCGGACTGGCCGCGGGAACCAGCGGAAGCAAGGCAGCTGTCGCGGTTCGTCCCGAGGATCTACGCAACCACCGCCTGATCGTGATGTTCTTTGATCTGACTTCAATGCAGCCCGAGGATCTGGACCGCAGCGTGGAGGCGGCGCAGGAGTTTCTGCGCAGCAAGATGCAGCCCGCTGACTTGGTGGCGCTGGTCTCGCTGGGCAACACGTTCAAGGTGGACCAGGACTTTACCGCCAACAAGGAAATGCTGGCGCACAAAGTGGCCATCTACAACGGCACCAAGGGGCAGGGCTTTGCCGAGGGTGCAACGGCGAACACAAATCAGGTGGAAGACGCCACCGGCAGCACGCCTGACGAAAGCGAATACAACGACCTCAACACCGACCGCGAACTCTTTGCGCTCAGGAGCGTCGCCAAGTCGCTGGAAAAAATTACCGAGAAAAAATCGCTGCTCTATTTTTCCGGCGGCATCTCGCGCGACGGCATTGAGAATCAGGCGTCCTTGCGCGCGGCGGTCAACGCGGCAGTGCGCGCGAACATGGCGATCTACAGCGTAGACACGCGCGGCTTGGAGGCCGTTTCTCCGCTGGGCAACGCCTCCACCGGCAGCCTGCGCGGCACGGGAGCTTTCAACGGCGGCGCGCTGGCCAACAACATGAACTCGAACTTCGCCTCGCAGGAGGTGATGGCCTCGCTTTCGACCGACACCGGCGGCAAGGCATTCCTCGATTCCAATGATTTTGCGCCCGCATTCGCGCAGGTTCAGCGCGACACCTCGGCCTACTACGCAATCGGCTTCCGCAGCTCAGACACGGCGCGCGACGGCCGCTTTCGCAAGCTGACAATCAAGATTAACCGGCCAGGAACCAAGCTCGAATACCGGCCGGGCTACTATGCGCCAGCCGACTTCCAGCACGCCGGCAGCGAAGATCGCGAGCGCGAACTCGACGAGCAGTTGGCCAGCGACCTGCCAGCCACTGACATGGCCGTCTATCTTGATGCGCTGTACTTCCGCCTCGACGAAAACCGCTTCTATATGCCGGTTTCGCTCATCGTGCCCGGCTCGCAGATTCCTTTCGTGAAAGGCGGCGACAAGGACAAGGCCACCCTGGACATCATCGGAGAAGTGATTGACGAGGCGAAGCGTCCCATTGGCCACGCGAGAGAGACGGTCAAGCTCAACCTCGATTCGAGCTTGCAGGCAAAGCAGAAGAATATTCAGTACACCACCAGCTTCAACCTGCCGCCGGGCAAGTACCGCCTTAAATTCGTAGTGCGCGAAAACCAGACCGGGCAGATGGGCTCGTTCGAGGCTGAAATCACGCTGCCGGAAATGAAGAAGGCGCCCCTGAAGATGAGTTCCATTGTCTTGGCGTCGCTCCGCCAGCCGAGCAAGAAATCCAGTCCGCTGGTTCGCGGCGGCGAGGAGTACGTGCCCAACATCAGCCACGTCTTCCGCCAGGACCAGCACCTTTACCTGCTCTACGAAATCTATTCGCCGGCGCGTGAAAAACCGGCGGCTGACGCGCCCAAAGGGACCAAACCGGGCATCAACCTGCTCAGCAGCCTGGAACTCATCCAGGGGGGCACAAAGGTCTATGAGACGCCGCTGGTGCAGGCCAGGGCCATCAACGTGGAGGGTCGCGACGCGGTGGCTGTGGAACTCGATGTGCCGCTCAGCGGACTCAAGCCCGGCCCCTACCTTTGCCAGTTGAACGTCATCGACGATGCTCAGGGCAGCTTCGCTTTTCCGCGCTTTGCGGTACTGGTGAAAGAGCCTCTGGCCACGCCGGCGTCCGCTGTCGCGCCTCGGTGAGATGCGTGTCCCGGCGATTCGGTAGAATCAAAGGTATGACACTCTCTGCCCAGGATCGCGCTCGGCGTATCAAAATCATTCTCTTCGACGTCGATGGCGTTTTAACCGACGGCGGCATCTGGCTGGTTCCCGGCCTTGCGGGGGGAAAGCCCTCGGATGAACTGGCGGCAAAAGAAGGCCAGATGGGCTTCGGAGTTCAATCCACCACCATGGTGGAAGCCAAGGGCTACTGCGCGCACGATGGCGCCGGAATCTCGCTGGCGCGGCTGGGCGGTCTGAAGTGCGGCATCATTACCAAGCGCATCTCGGAGACCGTGGCCACACGCGCCCGCGACCTCAAGCTTGAATTTGTTTACATGGGCCAGGCCTTCAAGATGAAGCCGGTACGCGAAATCATGGAGAAGGAAGGCGTGACCCTGGACGAGATCGCCTATGTGGGTGACGACGTGATTGACCTGCCGGTAATGCGGCAGTGTGGTCTTGCCGTGGCCGTGGCCAACGCCCGCGCACAGGTCAAGGCTGAGGCGCACTACGTCACGCCCCACGGGGGCGGCTACGGCGGCGCGCGCGACGCGATTGAGTTCATCCTGGATGCCAAGGGCATCCTCAATCAGGTGATCGAGACTTACATCGACGAGAGCAACCCCATCTCGCCTTCCATGGACATCGGCAACGGCAGCAAGCTGGTTTGAACCCAGCCGCAAAGCACTTTTTCCCCACTGCTTCAAGGAACAGGTCATACAAGATCATGAAGAATGAATCAAAAAAAGCAGTCGTTCTGTTGAGCGGCGGCTTGGACTCCTCCACTGTGCTGGCCATTGCCAGGAGCCAGGGCTATGAGTTGTACGCGCTCTCCTTCTCCTACGGCCAACGGCACATTGTTGAACTCGATGCGGCCCGCCGTGTCGCCGCCTCCATCGGCGTGGCCGATCACCGCATCGCGGCCATCGATCTGCGCATCTTCGGCGGCTCGGCTCTGACCGCCGACATCGCTGTTCCCAAGGGCCGCGACACCGCCGAAATGGGCCACGGCATTCCCATCACTTACGTTCCCGCGCGCAACACCATTTTTCTCTCCTTTGCGCTGGCTTGGGCTGAGGTGCTCGGTTCGAGCGACATTTTTATCGGGGTCAATGCGCTGGACTATAGCGGCTATCCCGACTGCCGGCCGGAGTTCATTGAGGCCTTCGAGAAGATGGCGAATCTCGCCACCAAGGCCGGGGTTGAAGGCCGTCAGGCGCTCAAGATTCATACTCCGCTGATCGTGCTCACCAAGGCGCAGATTGTGCAACGGGGAATCGAATTGGGCGTGGACTACAGCCTCACCAGTAGTTGCTATGATCCGGCAGCCGACGGAGCGCCCTGCGGAGAATGCGATTCCTGCCTCCTGCGGCAAAGAGGCTTTCGCGAGAACGGGCTTGAGGATCCGCTGTCCTACCAGCGCGCAAAAGGTCGGGCTTTACGATGAGTTACGCAGTGAAGGAAATCTTTTATACGTTGCAGGGCGAAGGGGCGCAGGCAGGCCGCGCGGCTGTTTTTTGCCGCTTTGCCGGATGCAACCTGTGGTCGGGCCGCGAGGCCGATCGGGCCACGGCGATTTGCCGGTTCTGTGACACGGATTTTGTGGGCGTGGATGGGCCAGGCGGCGGGAAGTTCGATTCCGCCGCGGAGTTGGCCGCCGCAATCGAGCGGAAATGGCCTCAGGATTCCTCCAAGGGCAAGCGGTTCGTGGTTTGTACCGGCGGAGAGCCTCTGCTGCAACTGGATACAAGCCTGATTGCCGCGCTGCATTTGCACAACTTCGAGGTCGCTGTCGAAACCAATGGAACGGTCAAGGCTCCGGTGGGCTTGGACTGGCTCTGCGTCAGCCCCAAGGCTGGAACCAAGCTGGTGCAGCGCGGTGGCGACGAGTTGAAGCTGGTCTACCCGCAGGCGAAAGCAGCCCCTGCGGATTTTGAACCGCTCTGCTTCCGGCATTTCTTTTTGCAGCCGATGGACGGACCCAACCGCGCAGCCAATACGAAGCTTGCGGTGCGCTACTGCCTGGACCATCCGCTGTGGCGGCTGAGCCTACAAACCCACAAGTCTTTGGGCATTCCTTAGAATCTGTCCACAAACCGAGCGTCTCAGAGTTTTTGGCGGATTGCAGAGAATTTCCCTGCTTGGATGCACACTGATGAATGGCAGAGCTACGGGCCTCGCGAGAGCAAGTGCTTGGCTGTCCCGTAACTCCTTTTGTTGGACGATTTTGCGCGTAAGTCGTTTGCTGAGAGGATTTTGCAGCGCACACCATGGCCTAACTCTAAGTAGCAGAGGATTTTAAGCCCAAAATAGGGGTGGGGGTATCCTGAGTCCGTACGCCCCTGTTTGCCTCTCGTTCGGCATGCCGGAAGACGCACCCTTGCAAAATCGCTACAGCAAAACCAGGGATGAAGTATCCCGGAACCATGCACTCAAGTCGACGCGACCAACAGGGAGCGGCGACCTTCAACGAGGCAAATCAGGATACATGTTCCCTGGTTTTGCTCTCGTTTATGGATAGATTCTTAGGATCTTTTTCGCACAATCAGCGCGTCCTGGCGTAGGCCGGGAAGACCGTCTCGATGAGCGCCGTTCTCAAAGTTTGGCGCAGGTCGGTCAAGGGGTCGGGCTCAGTGTTCGACTTTGGATGCGTGGCGTCAGCCGGGGCTTGTACACCGCTGTCGGTGGTATTCACGGCGAGGATGCTGGCACTCTGACCGGCCGGGTCCACCATCAGCTCCAGCGAGAATCCCGCCTGGTCGCCGTCGTGGTAGATATATCGATGGCCGCCCGCCTCGACCACAAAAAAGCCCAGCCCCATCTTCGGCTGCGCTCCGTGCGGGCCGGCCGTATAAGGCGTGGAAGGCTGGCCAGGATCGGCAATTGGCAGAGTTCCGGTCCATGCCTCTTCGAGGGAACTGCGCTTGAGTACCACGTCGTAAATTGGGTTGGCCGCGTCACCAATGAGAAAGTGTGCGTACTTCTCCATATCCGTGATGGGCGCCTTCAACCCGCCGTTCGAAGTCGTGATGCCCGTATCGTAGTTGAACGGCTGCGGAGTGAGCACGGCGCCGGAGCGCATATAACTGGCCGCCACATGGGCCTCAAGGAAATACGGTGCACGGTCGAAGTAGCTCTGCGTCATTCCCAGAGGCTTGAGGATGTTCTTGTCGATGTAGACTTCGTAGTCGTCGCCACTCAGCCGTTCGATGATCTGGCCGAGGAAGACGTAGCCCAGGTTGGAGTAACTCCAGCGGCTGCCGGGCGCAAAGGCGATGTGCGTGTAAGGCAGCATGGCCACCACCTGCGACCACTTTGCCGGCTCGAAAGGCTGCCAATCGCAGTTGGCTTGCTCGTCGCAATCCCACGGCCAAGTGGGGTTGCGAAAGCCCGCGCTGTGCGTGAGCAGTTGGCGAATGGTGATGGCCTCGATGGAGCCGTATGCATCATGCACTTCGGCCAGTTCCGGCACGTAGCGCACTGCCGGATCGTCGAGCGAGAGCCGGCCGTGGTCGCGCAACTGCAGGATGGCAATGGCCGTGAAGGTCTTGGTAATCGAAGCCCAGTTGTAAGCGGTTTCAGCGTCTGTCGGCTGATGGGTCTCGCGGCGGGCTTCGCCGAAGAATCGCTCGCTGGCCGGCGCAGTGCCGTGGACGAAGGCAAATCCGCCGCCCACCACGCCATGCTGCGCCAGCGTCGGGGCAAATTGTTGACTGAAGGCATCCAGATTGCCCGGCGCGGCGGCGGGATGAGAGCCTTGTGCAACAGCAGCTCCTGTCAGCAGGAAAGCGGCAGAAAGCAGGACAATAGAACACATCCAAAGCAGGTGACAATCAGGTTTGCGGGGCAACGGCAGGTGGATCGGCATGGTGGCAATCATAAACCGGGTAAGCCGGCAGGCCAAGGGCTGTATGCGGGATACAAACTCCTCGGATGGCTGCGCTGAAGACCCCAGAAGTCCTGCAAAGATGCCAAAGAGCCATATTTTGGACTCTCCGGCGGCAAAATGCGGCAATCTGACGCGCTATCCAAGCCCAATGGCAATTAGAATCGTCTGTACAGTAGGTAGAGTTGCCCCCACCGGCTGCCTGCACTGCCTTTCGTAGCCCGATCGTTGAGGTTTTCACCAGACGGTCCGGCGAAGAGGCATGGAATCCCCAGGATGATGACAAGAAAAATTCGTTTGCTGCCCCTTTGGCTCCTCTTTTCCGCCGTAATTGCCTTTGCGCTATCGGCAACACCCGTCTGCGCCCAGAAAGGGCCGGATAGCACAACTCCGGTCACACCAGCGCAGGGCAGCCCGGCCAAAGCGCCCATCGCCAGCCCGATTCAGATTGCTCCTGCGAAAGCAGCCCCAGCCGAGCCAGCCAAGGCCGCCGATTCCGCCCTGCCGCCGCCGGACCGTGCCCAGGCGTATTACCACTTGGCGCTGGCTAGCAACTACGAGGAAGAGGCCTTCGCCGAGGGTCACCCGGAGTATGTGACGCGGGCCATCGAGGAATACAAGTTGGCGCTGAACGCCGACCCCGCTTCGCCGCAGTTGAACAACGCGCTGGCCGACATGTACTTCCGCACCGGCAAAGTCCGCGAGGCCGAAAGTACGGCGCGGGGACTGCTCAAGAGCGCGCCCGACGACATCGACGCACACAAGCTGCTGGGGCGCATTTACCTGCGCACACTGAGCGAAGGGCAGAACGCTCCATCCTCCGCCTCGCCCGTTGGCAGCGTACTGGATCAGGCAATCGCAGAATTTGCGAAGATTGTCTCGCTCCAGCCAAAGAGCGTCGAGGATCGCATGGTTCTGGGCCAGCTCTACTCCGTCAAACACGACCAGAAGAAGGCCGAAGAACAGTTCAAGATCGCGCAGGCCATGGAGCCTGATTCCGAAGAAGTGGTGCTGAACCTGGCCCGTCTGTATGCCGAAAGCGGAGATATGGAACACGCCGCCAAGGTGATTGAGACGGTTCCGGTGGCCGACCGGACAGCCAAGATGGAGGATGCTCTGGGCGCGGCCTATGAGCAGTTGAAGCGGAGCAAGGATGCCATCGCCGCCTATCAGCGCGCCGCCAACATTGAGCCGGAAAACGTGCGCACGCTGGATGCCCTAGCCCAGGCCCTGCTTAACGACAACCAACTCGACGAAGCGCTCAAGCAATACAGGGAGTTGTCCGCGGCCGATCCGGAAAACGCAGGTGCTCTGGTTCACATCGGCGAGATTCAGCGCCGCCAGGGCAAGTATGAGGATGCGCTGGGGACCATCCGCAAGGCGCGCAAGATCGACTCAGGCAATCTGGAAGCCGGCTACAACGAAGGGCTGCTGCTGGACGTGCTGGGCCGCTTCGACGAGGCCGCGCAGGTACTCGAAAAGATGGTGGACATGGCCTCGCACGCCAACGGCGCCTACACCACCGAGGAGAAGAACAATCGCGGCATCTTCCTGGAGCGGCTGGGAGCGGTCTATCACGAGCAGAACAAGACCGCCGAGGCTATCGCCACCTATCAAAAACTCATTGACATGGGCAGTGAGACGGCCGTGCGCGGCTACCAGTACCAGGTGGACACCTGGCGCGACGCCAAACAGTTTGACAAGGCGGTCGAGGTTGCGCGCAAGGCCGTCGATGCCAACCCCAAGGATCGCGACCTGAAGTTGATGCTGGCCGCGGAGATGGACGATCTGGGCAAGACCGACGAAGGGCTGGCGATGGCCAGGGGGCTGCTGGCAAACACCGCCGACGACCGCCCGGTCTGGCTGGCGCTGGGCCAGATGTGCGTCCGCGCACATCGTTGGAAGGAAGCAGAGGAGGCCTTCAACAAGGCCGAGACGCTGACCTCCAAGCAAGAAGACCGCGCCTATCTGCTCTTCCTCCGGGGCGAACTGGCCGAGCGGCAGAAGCATTTCGAACCTGCCGAGCAGCTCTTTCGCCAATCGCTGGAGTTGGAGCCGGACAACGCCATGGCCCTCAATTACCTGGGCTTCATGATGGCCGACAAGGGCAAACAGTTGCCCGAGGCACTCAAGTTGATTCGCAAGGCCGTGGAGTTGGAGCCAATGAGCGGCGCCTACCTCGACTCGCTAGGCTGGGTGTACTTCAAAATGGGCGAGTACGAGTTGGCCGAGGAGAACCTGCGTCAGGCCGTCGAGCGCGACGCTACCGACCCCACGGTCCACGACCACTTGGGCGATCTCTATGAGAAGACTGGCCGCGCGCGCCTGGCCTCCAAGCAGTGGGAGCTCTCGCTGGCGCAGTTCGCCAAGTCGGCCCCGGCAGACGTGGAGCCGGCCGAGGTGGCCAAGGTGCAGAAAAAACTGGAAATCGCTCGCGGCAAGCTCGCCCGGCAGGAAAACGCAGTTGGTCTGCCCAAGCCAGAGTAGGGCGCACGCTCAGGCGTTCCTGAGCGACGCCAAGGACCAGAAAAACACCAAAACGGCGGCCTTCTCGAATATCCACGGGAAGGCGGTCATAGAACGAAGTTCTTCGGGCGCTTCGTGCAAATGGCGCAGACTTGTCTCGGTTGAAGTTTGGCTTTGCGGGCAGTAACGGGCGGAAAAAGGTGCGCATGGAAATACATTCAATTCTGAAATAATCGATGTAAAAACGAGGTAATTAAGCGGTATTTTGAGGTGAATTAGGCTGCAATAGCGTGTTCTGGCGTGCGGGCCATGAGCTTGTGGTGTAATACCACTTCGACAACAGACAAATGAACGACCTCGCCGCAAGCAGCGGGGAATCAAACCCGAAGAGATTGATGAAGCATTGATCGAATGCTCTACATAATGATGACAAATTGATATCAATGCATATTCGCGCAACCGCCCTAGCTGGATGCAACTCTGTTTCCAGCGCGGGATTCCCGATTGCGTGATGACTCGGCAGAAGAAGATAGGAAGAGCGGAGCACCGGTTGTGTTTCCAAGCCACGCATCGTAAAGTGTGAATCGATAGCGCAAAACCTGAAATGTGAACAGATGACGGATTCGGCCTCCAAACCGCCCCTTGCATTGCCCCCCGGAATTGCCGTCGGTTCGGGCGGCGAACTGACCGGCCGAGCGCACCCTGAGACACCGCACCCCTACCGCACTCCCTTTGCCCGTGACGCCGCCCGCATTTTGCACGCGCGCGCCTTTCGCCGCCTGGCCGGCAAGACGCAGGTCTTCGCCCGCCTGCCCGCTGACTCCCCTTCAGACCACTTCCGCAGCCGCCTTACGCATACCCTGGAAGTGACCCAGATCGCACGCACCGTGGCCGCTGCGCTGGGACTGAACGCGGAGTTGGCCGAGGCGCTGGCGCTGGCACACGACATCGGCCACCCGCCTTTCGGCCACGCCGGTGAAAAAGCCCTCGACCAATGCCTGCGCGGCTTGGGGTTTGGCTTCGACCACAACCTGCACGCCCTGCGCATCGTCACATGGTTTGAAGAGCGCTACGCCGGCTTTCGCGGCCTGAACCTGACACTGGGAGTGCGCGAGGGCATCATCAAGCACTCGCGGGACTACGCGGCTATCACTCACCCGCAACTCGCCGAGTACTTCCTGGACCAATTCCCTCCCCTCGAAGCCCAACTCATCGATCTGGCCGACGAAATCGCCTACCTGACCGCCGACTTGGACGACGGCCTCGATTCGGGCATTCTCACGCTGGAGCAGGTTCGCGAGGAAGTGCCCCTCTTCCGTGGCTTCCACGACGCCGTGCTGCGCGCTTATCCCGCCGCCCCGCGGAAACTGATTGCATATGAGACGCTCAATCGTGTTCTTAACGCACTGGTCACGGATCTGATCGAAGAGGTTGCCAAGGAGGTGGCTGCGCTGGGCGCGACAACTCTGGACGGGATTCGCCGCGCGCCCCACCGGTTGGCAGCGCTGAGCCCGGAGATGGAAGCCGACCGCCTTGCCGTCAAGAAGTTTCTTTACGCCAACCTTTACAATTCGCCCGGCATGGAGGAGGCGCATGCTTACGCCGCCGAAATCGTCCAGGGATTGTTCGCGGCGATCATGGCCGATCCCGGCTTGCTGCCCGAGGACCATCAGGCGCAAATTCCCACCGAAGGCCTGGCACGCACCGTGGCTGACTATATCGCGGGCATGACCGACAGCTACATCGAGCAGGCGTGGAGGCGCTACGGCGAGCGTTGAAAGAACCCGCCCATGGTTCCCGGCTTGGCAAGTAACACGATAGAGTAAGTCTTCGCTATGAGAGAATCCAGATCCATTGATCTTCATAACTCCACAGTCCCGGAGGCGATACGGGAATTTGTCCGCTTCTACAATGCCTGCGTGAGAAGCGGCTACCGCGGCCGCATTGAAGTCATTCACGGGTACGGATCGACCGGAGTAGGCGGGGCCATACGAAAAGAACTGCGCAAGTTTCTTGCCGCCCATGCGGAGACCTTTGGAGAGGTTCTTGCCGGCGAGAGCCTGCGAAACCCCGGAGTTACGGTTCTCTACCCCAAGGAAACCCTGGCGCCGCTGCCCCAGGGTATAGGTTCCATGCCTCTGATCAATCCAGCGCAAGAGGCAATTCGAAAGTTTTGCAAGACGCCGAAGGACAAGGAACGGATTCTCATCAAGCTCCGGGGACGTTTCGGTGATCGAGTTTTGACCGCCGAGATTCGCACGATGTTAAACGGTGGAGCTCTTGAAGCGATGCGAGCCAGCGATGGCTCGGTTCAGTACCGGACCATCTCGCTGACCGCATGATCTCGTATGTTATACCGGATAAATTGCGAGCCAGGCAGCAGCCGTGCAGCCGGTTGTACTCTTGTAGATGTGAAGGCTTCCTTGAAGAAAACCTGCTCTCTGCTGACCGCACTGACGCTGGGCGCGGCATTCGCCGTGTTCCTCTCTCCTGGTTTATTGCCGGCGCAAGCCCCAGTGGCTTCTGGACCTCCCACAGGCGGCGGATTCTTTCCGCTGAGTGAGGTGCATCGCGGACTGACGGGCACGGCATGGACGGTCTTCACCGGCAGCCAGCCGGAATCGATGCAGGTGGAGATTCTGGGCGTGCTGCGCGGGGCGCGCGGTCCCGGCCATGACATGATCCTGGCCCAGTTACACGGAGCCAAGCCGGAATACACCGGAGTGGTAGCCGGCATGAGCGGCAGCCCGGTGTACATCGGCAACCGGCTGCTGGGGGCGCTTTCCTTTCGCATCGGACAGTTCAGCAAGGACCCCATTACCGGCATTACGCCCATCGAGCAGATGCTCGAAGTACGGGATCTGCCGATGGCCAGTGAACAGCGCCCAGTGAACAGTGGCCCGTTTCCTCAAACGCTCAACCAGGAGAATTTGCAGGCAATGGAAACGCCGCTGGTGATGGGCGGATTCAGCCCGGAGGCAATTCGGCTGTGGCAGCAGAAGATGGCCGGAACCGGCTTGGAGATGGTAGCGGCCGGGGGGATGGGCAGCTCTTCTGAATCGACTGGAGAAGCAGACTCAGCGCTCTCGGCCAAGGCGATTGCGGGCATCGTGCCCGGCTCGGCGGTGAGCGCGCAACTGGTGCGCGGCGATCTGGAAGTTGCGGCCACTTGCACAGTAACCTACATCGACGCAAAGCAGTTGCTGGCCTGCGGACATCCCCTTCTACAGGCTGGGCCGGTCTCACTGCCCATGACCGCGACCGAGGTGGTGGCCACGCTGGCCTCGCCGCTGAATGCCTTCAAGATTGTGAATACGGGCGCGACCATCGGCGCCTTCAACGAAGACCGCGACGCGGCTATTCGCGGCGTCTTCGGGGCTCAGGCGCGGATGATCCCGATCCATATCCGCGTGCATGGGATGGGAAGCGAAGCCAAGCCGCAAAGCGTGGAGCGCAAGCTCAATGTCGAGGTAGTAGACCTGCCGTCGCTGACTCCGCAGGCGGTGCTGGTGGTTGTGTATCAATCGCTGCTGGAGACAAACGACAGCACATCGGATACCAGCTATCACCTGACCGGGAGCATCAGCCTGGACGGCTATCCGCCGTCGCCCCTCGACCTGTGGGCGCCGTCTGGCGACTCGATGGCCGCGCCCATGATAGCTGCGCTGCTGGCTGGGGAGCGGTTTCAACGGCTGTATTTGAGCGAGAGCCGGCAAGGCGCGGTACGTGCGCTCGATCTCGATGTGGAGGCCATTCCAAGGCGTGTGGATGTATCGCTGGAGGCGGCACGGCTGGTTTCAGGCAGCATGGTTCACGCCGGTGACACGGTGGTGGTGGAGGCGACGGTGAGGCCTTGGCGGCAGAATGCGCGCAATGTGAAGATCGCGGTGAAGCTGCCAGCCCGTTTGGGGGCAGGCAACCTGCGGCTGCTGGTTTCCGATGCCGCAACGCTGGATCGGACTCTGGACCAGCCTCGCTTGCAGAGCCATCCTGCCGGTCTGGACGCGGCGCTGGCCCAGGCGAAGCGCCAACACGCGGCAGACTGCATCTATGTGAGCCTGCTGGTGCCAGAGACGCAGGCGGGCATGGAGGGCCAAACCCTCTCCAGCCTTCCGCTTTCCGTGGCGAATACGCTGGAACCGCTGCGCGCCGCGCAGGATGCAAGCCTGAACGGGGAGTCAGCGGAGTTGGAAGCCGATGTGCCCGCCGGTGGGGTTCTGAGCGGTTTTGAGGTGCTGAACCTGCACATAGACCCGGGTGGCGGTTTAAACTAGGGAAGGCGAAGATACTTTTTGCCAACGTTCAGGACGGCGCCCCGCATTTGAGCCGTCCTGCTCGCTATTCCCCAACGAGGATTCAGGACGAATCATGGATGAAATTCGTGGATTAGCAGCGCACGCGGCTGGAGCCGAGCTATTGCCATTCAAGTACGACCCCGGCAAGCTGGGTCCGCAGGAGGTGGAGATTGCGATCACCCACTGCGGAATCTGTCATAGCGACCTTCATTTGATTGCCAACGACTGGGGAACCAGTCAGTACCCGTTCATTCCTGGCCATGAGGTTATTGGCAAGGTGTCAGCGGTGGGCGACGAGGTGCGGTTGCTCGAGGTGGGCCAGCGCGTGGGCTTGGGCTGGCAGTCAAACTCCTGCGGGGTCTGCGAGTGGTGCACTCGCGGCATGGAGAACCTTTGCCTGGCGGCTGAGGCAACCTGCGTTCACCGGAATGGCGGCTATGCGGACCGCGTACGCGCCAATGCGCGTTTTGTGATCCCGATTCCCGACGCGCTCGACAGCGAACACACGGCTCCGCTGCTCTGCGGCGGCATTACGGTGTATAACCCGCTGCGCACGCATGGCATTAATCCGTCTTCACGGGTAGGGATTGTGGGCATCGGCGGGCTGGGGCATCTGGCCATCCAGTTTGCGAAGGTTTTCGGCGCGGAGGTCACTGCGTTTTCGACCTCGGCCGCCAAGGAAGAAGAGGCCCGCGCGCTCGGGGCGCACCACTTTGTGAATTCCCGTGAATCGAAGGCTCTGAAAGAAGTGGCCGGAACCCTGGATTTTGTTTTGAGCACCATCAACGCCGACCAGGACTGGGGGGTTTACGTGTCTACGCTCCGGCCCACCGGAACACTGTGTTTTGTGGGAATTCCTCCATCGCCGGTAAGCGTGCATATATTCCAACTCATCAGTGGCCTGCGCTCCATCTCTGGCAACCCGACGGGAAGTCCCTATCGGCTCAAGGAGATGCTGGACGTGGCGGCACGGCACGGAGTCAAGGCCACGACTGAATCCTTCCCCATGGCCCAGGCCAACACGGCCATCGACAAGGTGAAAAAAGGCAAGGTTCGCTACCGGGCAGTGCTGGCTAACTAAGGCGCTTCATTTGCTCCTCGACCTGCATTTGGGTTTGGAAAGGCCGTTTTACCGGCAACATGGCCGGTAAAACGGCCTTTTGCGCTGCCATCAAAACTTTCTTGAGAAGGACCGCAACTTAACCGCTGAAATGTTGTCTGAGAGAACAGAAGCCGGTGAAGCCGGCAGTGCTGAGGACGGAGGTTCCCTCCGGTTCCCCGGTCCAGAACAAGCGGGACAGGGCAGCACGAGGAGGATGTTATGCGGAACACACGCATGGTTCTGTTGGCAATGCTGCTGGCTGTGCCGTTTGCGGCAACGGCAATCGCCCAGGATGAGGATGATATTGGAGTCGGACCCGCAGTCGTTCCCGCTCCCATGGTCTATGCTCCCCCGGTCTGCGATTGGGGCTACTACTCTTACTATCCCTATGCCTGTGCTCCTTATGGCTATTACGGGCCGAATTGGTTCTACGACGGTATGTTCCTCGGCGTGGGGCCGTGGTACGGCTGGGGCTGGGGTCATGGCTGGTACGGTCGTGGCGGCTGGGGGCACGGTGGCTGGGGTCACGGCGGCTGGGGCGGGCATAGCAACTATGGCTATGGTGGCCGTGGCGCTTATGCGGGACGCGGAGGTTACGGCGGATCTGGCGGCGGTGGGCGTGGCTATGCTGGCGGAGCACGCGGTTATGCCGGCGGTGGAGCACGTGGCGGCAGCGGTGGATCACGTGGCGGCGGTGGTGGCCATGCTGGCGGCTTTAGCGGTGGCGGCGGCCACGGCGGCGGCTTTGGTGGTGGCGGTCATGCTGGCGGTTTTAGCGGCGGCGGCGGCCACGGCGGCGGCGGGCATCGGTAAACTCTCGCGGCTATTTCTTCAAAAAGGCTCGCCTGTTTCGGCAGGCGAGCTTTTTTGCTGATTAGCTGACCGAAGTAAGGGGTTTGCCAAGCGGCCTATTCCTCCCAAGCGAGCCATGAGGATCAGCGTCGAAACCCTCTAAACCAGCCCCACCCGCTCTTTAGACTACAATCACGCTGAAGCCAAAATTGAATTCCAACGGAGATTCCAGATGACAGGAACCTGCTTACGCGCCACAGGTTTATCCTTGCTGGTTCTGCTTGTTGCAGGTTGCAGTGGGGTAACCTCAACCCCGACAACGACACCTGCATCTACGCCTGCATGCGTGCCTTCATCCACGCCGGAATTCGCCTATGTACTGACCGGCTACGCGGTTTCGATGTACACGGTTAACTCCTGCACCGGAGCTTTCAAGGCGACATCGCCGGCATCCATCGCAACAGGCTATGCGTACCCGCAACAAAGCGCCGAACAAATGGTCGTGGATCCTATGGGCAGGTTTGCCTATGTCGCCAACCTCGTCTCCAATGCGTCCGACCTATCCACCATCTCGATGTACACCATCGACTCCACTACCGGAGACCTCACCGCGACCACACCCGCCACTGTCCCCACCGGATGGTTTCCCCAGGGAATCGCCATCGACCCGCTCGGGCGGTTCGTCTATACGGCCAATACCGACGATAGTTCGGTCTCCATGTTCACCATCAACCAGACCACGGGCGTTTTGACCCCAACGTCGCCGGCCTCGGTGTCAACCATGATTCCCGGCGAGCTCCTTTCGCAGCCAGGCTTCTTGACCGTCGATCCTACAGGCCATTTTCTCTATGTAACCGCCCTCGATAGCGTCGACGCTACGGTCGATATGTTTACCATCGACCAGACCACTGGACTTCTCACACCGACAATACCCGCAACGGTTTATACCGGGTATAACCCGTTTCAGGTGGTCGTCGCCCCCTCCGGAAAGTTCGCATACGTGGTGAATAATGGCACTAGCCCTGGGTACGGTTTGGGCGTTTCGCAATACACAGTCAATTCCGTTACCGGATTGCTGACGCAGAATACGCCAGTTGGCGTTGCGGCAGGGAACGGACCCACTGCTGTAGCCGTAGATCCGACCAGCAAGTATGCCTATGTGGTAAATCGGCTCGATAACACCGTCTCGATGTATACCATTGACTCGACCACGGGCAACTTGACGCTGAATGCGACCGCCACAAACCCGACGGGCACCATCGCAACCGGGACTGAGCCCTTTCGCATCGACTTCGACCCCACAGGCAAGTTTCTTTACGTGACAAATGAAGGTGGTATCGCGGTTTCAATCTACACGGTCAACAGCAACGGCACCTTGGCCGCGGCTGGAACCACTGGACCCGCGGCTGGCGGATTATCCATCGCCATTACAGCCGTCAAGTAAGAGCCGTATTCATTTGTAAAGGAAATCTTTGAGGCGGGCGACTCCCGAAGCGGGCGCGGAGGATTACTGGGGAAGGACTTCGATGCCCGTCACGGTTGCATAGCCCTCCACCGGAACGAAGCTCAGAAGCAATTTCCCCTGGGCATTCGGCCTGAGGTCCGTTGCCTTGCGAATGACAACGTCGGTCTGGCGCGCCTCCTTGACCGGGTTGAAATTCTTCAGGAGCACATTCCCGTTGCAGAATACATCGAAGATATGAGCGACTGCGGCCTGGTTCTCGCCGGCTGGGGATGAGGGCTGGTCCCAGTCGCTGTGGCGTACCGCAAAGTGCAGCGTTACGGAGTATTTCCCCGGCGAAACGGGAATCGCATAGGAGAAGTTTCCCCAGCGCTCGGTTTCGTAAAGTTCCGGATCGTCAGTCCCTTTTACCGGGGTTGTGTAGGTCGCCAGTTGACCACCCTCGAAATAGCTGTCCGGACTCCACCAATGGCTATCGTTGGAGTAATAGGGCGTCTGGCGGGCCAGCAGGCGCACGGGCCGAATGTGCCCTCGGAACCCAGGCAGAATCTCAATGGCGGAGAGGATCGCCTGCTTCCCGTCCTCACCAGCGAACTCGAGATGCAGTAGCCCATCCGGCGCCGGTTGAATGTCTGTGAAGACCTTGACGTCGGCGGTGCGGCTGGCTCCGGCATCGGCCACGATGTCGAAGCGGGTCAGCAGCGTTTTTCCGTTGGCGCGCACGGTCATGATGCGGCTGCCCTCTCCGCCCGTTCCCGCGGACTCCGGGCCATACACCGTCTCCGCGAAGTGCAGGCGCAGCTCATAGATGCCCTTCTTCAGGGGAATCCCATAGCTAAATTGTCCCTGCCGGCTGCTGCGGTAGAAACCTGGATCCTGCGTGCGCCAGATGTTTTCGACGGAGCTTTTCACGGCTGTACCGCCAGCAAACCAGGTATCGGCATTCCACAACTTGCCTGCATGATCGACAAAACTGCGGCCCGCGCCAGCCAGAATGCGGACCTCCTCGCCCACGGGCGGTCCAAGCTGCGCTTCCGTGGCCATGCCGGAGGACGGATTCGATCCTGCTGCCGGCGGAGCCTGCTTCTTTTGCCACACGATCAGCAAGGCATAATTGAGGCCGAGAAGCAGAAGCGCAAGTGCGGCGACAAGCCACCAACTCCCGTGGCCGGGCAGACGAAACCACTGTCGAGACTGCACGGTTGCGGCATTTTCGATCCCTGGCCGGCCTGCCTTCTGCCGGGATGCAGAAGATTCAAATTGCGGAACATATTGCCCCAAAGGGATGGTGATATGGAGCTGATGCGATGCGCCCTCGCCTGCGTAATAAGCAGCCAGGCGCTTGCGCAAGCGGTTGGCCTCGACCCGCACAATCGAGTCGGCATCCTGATCGAAGGAAGCTCCGCGATGGAAGACCTCCACTCCGACGGAATACTCCTTGATCTGGCTGGCTTTCCCTGCAAAAAGGTTCTCGCATAAGTACGACAGCAGATGAGAGAGCGTGGGCGCGTGAACAAAGTACTCCGAATGAAGCACAGCCTCCAGTTCCGCGCGCCGTGCTTTCAGATCAGCCGACTCTGGGTCCACAATCGCCATCGTTTCCCCACACGAGCTGATTGTAATGTAGCTGTCCCTGATTTGTTGGCAAGCCCTTAACGGTGGAGTCGGCCGGGAAAATTGGCAGGTAACGGTGTGTAACCTCTCCCGCTTTCTGCCCGCGAGCTATTTCTTGCCGAATATCCAACATCCGTAAGTTGAAGCGCCACTGCGAGTTCGGTTGCGCGGAGAAGAAATTTAACCCCTGCGGAACGGGCAAGTAGCAGGTATAGCGTTGCGGGCTGGCCGTTCCCGCTCTCTACTGGAGTCGATGCAGGGAGCGGATCGCCGGAGCCGGCGAGCGCAACCGCCGTCTCACGAAATGCACCCGCGCAGGAGAGGTGACCCAATGAGAAGACTAATGATGATGCTGGCAGCGGCGAGTCTGTTGTTTGGCGCTGCCCCGTATGCAAGGACAGACCCCACTACGGACGCGGCCAGGAAGGACAAGCTGGAGGCCGCCAGGATTGAGGAAGAAAAGGGCGACCTGGCCCGCGTGAACAAAGAGTATGGTGCAGCCGTTTCCCACTATCTGGCAGCCCTTCGCGTCAATCGTCAGAACGCCGAGCTTTATAACAAGCTGGGGGTTGCCGAGCTCAAACTGAACGAAAGGGGACAGGCGCGCAAAGACTTTGGCCGGGCAATCAAGTACAATTCTCAGCTCTTTGCGCCCATGAACAACATGGGGGTCCTGGACCTTTTGGATAAGAAGTACAAGGCAGCCGTCGGCTACTTCAAGCAGGCGCTGGCGCTGGATGAGTCGAATGCACACACCCATCTCAACCTTGCGGAAGCCTGGATGGGCATGAACGAAAACGATCATGCCATGACCGAATACGCGCGCGCCCTGGAGCTTGACGCCGATGTACTGAGCACCACCCCGGAAGGAATTCAAGCGCAGGTCGTGACCGAGGGACAGCGCGCCCGAGTTTCGTACATGATTGCAAAATCGTACATGAAACGCGGCAATATCGAAGGCGCCCTGGTGTACTTGCGCCGGGCGAAAGAGTTGCACTACCCCGATCTGGCCAAGGTGTACAAGGACCCGGATTTCACTGCTCTCTGGCAGGATCCCCGTCTGGCCAAGATCGTCAAGCGGTAGGCTCCGTGAGAGCATTTCTATAGATCGTGTAAGGTTCTGGGTACCCCATCCCTGCCGCGTTTTTGTTCTTGCGGCAAGGATGGGGTACCTTGCTCTTCATTCCGGTTCCCTGAATGCGCGCTTAACATCTGGGTCAAGAAGAAAGCAAAGGATAACAACATATAGGGCAAGGTTAATCAAGAAATTCGGGGACGAAGTAACGGACAACAGCATCTTTCGGTCAAAAACCATGAGCAGAGCCGAACCAACCGCCACATGACCCAGATCCCACGAAAGTTCTAGAACGATGATCGTCCTGGCCCATCTCTTGAGGAACCAGAATCCCAATCCCATCACGACATCGAGAAGGGCGAATAGAGGAGCCGGCGTGACGACATAGGCGAGAATATGGAATTTGTAGTTCGATGGAACGACATGCGATATAAACTCATTCGCTCCCGATTGAAGCTCCGGTCTTATATACGCGATGGCCAAGGCTAGAATCACAGCAGCCGCCTTCAAACAGAAATAGGCAGTAAGAAGCTTCACTCCCAGTGGCCGATGCCGAACCATTTTTGGTTTGTCCCTCGGTGCCTCAAGAGCGTTATGCAACAGCCCAAGATTGGCGAGACGGTATGCGATCAACTCGGCTGCGTCGGGATGGGCTTGGGTGCGGGCTGCGGCGGCCATGGCAACCAAGCCCTCCGAATTTTTGAGCAGGCCAGTAAGGGTGGCCAACAGCTTGCCTGGCGCATCCAGATCGCGCTCATCGAGCAGGACAGCCGCGCCCGCCTTCACCATCTCCTCAGCGTTGCGCCGCTGGTGGTCGTCGGCTGCGGCTGAAAAGGGAACCAGCAGGGCCGGCTTGCCGGCGGCAGCCAGTTCGGCCACCGTGGAAGCGCCGCTGCGGGCCATGACCAGACTGGCCTGGGCAAAGCGCGCGGGCATCTCGTCGATGAAAGGCCGCACCTGCCAACGGCTCGGGTCCGCGCCGCTGGCGGCATAGGCAGCCTGAGTCGTCTCGAAGTGGCGCGCGCCGCTCTGGTGCAAAACGGTGAGTCCAGGCACGGCGTCGAGGAGCGCCGGGATGATCGGGGGTAGATGGGTATTAAAGAGGCGCGCGCCCTGTGAGCCGCCAAAAATCAGCAAATGGGGATTGTGCGCGGCGGGCGCTTCCAGGGCGAAGAACTCCGGCCGGACTGGAATGCCGGTGACCTCGGCGTTCCGAAACCACTCGGTGGCCGAGGCAAAGTTGACCGCTGCGGCTTGAACACGCTTCCCCACCAGGCGATTGGCTAGCCCCGGCATGGCGTTGGGTTCGAAGACCATGGACGGAATTCTGAGCCACAAGGCCGCCGCCATCGCCGGGCCGGAGGCGTATCCGCCCACGCCGAAGACCACGTTAGGCTGGAACTCGCGGATCAGCCGTTTGCAGGCGAAGATGGCGCGGGGCAGGGCAAAAAGCGTGCGCAGGCGGGTAAGCAGAGAGACATTCTTGAGCTGGCCGACATCAACGAGGCGCAGAGGAAAGCCAGCCTCGGGAACCAGGCGGCTCTCCATGCCCCGCGCCGTGCCGACGAAGAGCACCTCGGCCGAGTGGCGCTCAACCAATTCGCGAGCCACGGCCAGCGCCGGAATGATGTGGCCTCCGGTGCCGCCGCCGGCAATGAGTACACGCAAGTTCGACATCAGTCCGTCTTCCTGGTGATGTTGAGCAACACGCCTATCGAGGCCAGAGTGCAGAAGACCGAAGTTCCGCCGGAGGAGATCAGCGGCAGCGGAATGCCTTTGGTGGGCAGCAGTGAGACGACGACGCTGATGTTGAAGAAGGCTTGCAGGACGAGGGTGGTGGTGATGCCGAAGGCGACCATGCGGGCAAAGGGGTCCGGAGAGCGAAAGGCCGCGCGCAATCCACGCCAGCCGAAGAGCACGAAGAGAATCAGAATGGCAATGGCCCCAATGAACCCCAGTTCCTCGGCGATGTTGGCGTAAATGAAGTCGGTATGAGCCTCGGGCAGGAAAAAGAGCTTCTGGACGCCCTCCATGTAGCCGCGGCCGGTCAGCCCACCGGTGCCCACGGCGATCAGCGACTGGTTGATGTGGAAGCCGGCGCCCTGCGGATCGGAATCAGGACTGAGAAAGACCAGCATCCGCTGCCTGCGGAAACCAACCTTCAGAAGCTGGTAGGCAAGCACGGGCATCGCGGCGGCTGCGGCGATGAACAGATACTTCCACTCCATGCCGGCCAGGACCAGCATCATGGCCGTGACCCCGGCCAGCACCAGCGCCGTGCCCAGGTCGGGCTGGCGGTCAATCAACGCAATCAGCACCAACGGGATAATGGCGGCACGCAGCAGAGTGTTCTTCCAGTCGTTCATCTTGTCCAGCCGGGTGGAGAGAAACCAGGCCAGGAAGAGGACCAACACGGGTTTGGCGATCTCCGACGGCTGGAAGGTGAAGAAATCGCCAAAACGAATCCAGCGGTGAGTATTATGCGAGCCGGGAATGAAGAAGACCAGCACCAGCAGGAAAGTGGTGACGCAGAGAGCTGGGTAAATGAAGCGCGGGGATTTGTAGATGGTGTAGTCGATGTGCGACAGGACCAGCAGCGCCAGCAAACCGAGCAGAGCCCAGCCGGCCTGCTTGCCCACAAAGGTGTAAGGGGAGTGATAGCGCTCCTGGGCCATGATCGCCGAAGCAGAGAAAACCATCACCAGGCCAGCCACGATGAGCAGCACGGTGATGAAGAACAGCCATTTATCAACCCCTGCGCGCTTTGCCATGCCCTTCAGTCCTGCAATGCTTTGACAAGTTCCTTGAAGACGCGTCCGCGTTGCTCATAGTTATCAAACTGATCGTAGCTGGAGCAGGCGGGGGCGAGCACCACGACCTCGCCGGGGCGCGCAGCGGCGGCGGCGGCGGCAACTGCCTTCTGCAAGGTTTCGCAGGAGAGGATGGGGACCACGCCACGCAAATCCGCCTCAATCTTGGGCGCCGCAACGCCGATGGTATAGACGGCACTCGCACGCTCGCGCAGCAGATCGGCGAGCACGGTGTAGGGAGAGCCCTTGTCCTTGCCGCCCAGAATGAGATGAATACCACCATTAAAGGCGGCAATAGCCTTGGCCGTGGCGTCCACGTTGGTAGCCTTCGAGTCGTTGTAGAACTCGACGCCTTTGCGGGTGGCAACGTATTCGAGGCGATGCTCAACGGCCTTGAACTTCTCGACGGCGCCGCGGATAGCCTCGGCCGAGACACCAGCCAGGCGCGCGGAACAGACCGCGGCCAGCACATTCTCGACGTTGTGCGCACCCTTGATCGGAATTCCGCTCAGGGGCATCACTGTTTCCGTGGCGGCATCCTTGTCCGACCGGTAGACTACCTGCTCATCCTCGACCCACGCGCCCTGCTCGACCGGATGTTCGTTGGAAAACCAATAGACCTTGGAGGCAGCGCGCTCGGCGGCGGCAACGCAGGGAGCGTTGCCTGCGTTGAGCACCAGGCAGTCCTGCCCGGTCTGGGCGGCAAAGATGCGCTCCTTGATGCGAACGTAATTTTCAAAGCTGCCATGGCGGTCGAGGTGATCGGGAGTGATGTTGAGAATCACGGCAATCGAGGGGTGGAACTCGAAAGTGGTTTCGAGCTGGAAGCTGGAGATCTCCAGCACCGACCAGCTCTCATCGGTACTGGATTCGATGAGATCAATGACCGGAACGCCGATGTTGCCGCCGACCAGCGTGGGCAGGCCGCCTGCCGTAAGGATTTCGCCCAGCAGTGTGGTGGTGGTGGTTTTGCCGTTGGAGCCGGTAACAGCCAGCATCTTACCCTTGAGATAGTGCGCGGCCAATTCCAGCTCGCCGATCACCGGCAAGCCGAAGCTTTTCACCTGCGCCAACTCGGGCGTGTCCATTGGCACGCCGGGACTGACCACGATCAGGTCCTGGCGGCGGAAGGTCAACAGGCCGTGACCGCCAGTCTCGACCATGATGCCAGCTTCGAGCAGCGTGGGAATCTCCTTGGCCAACTGTTCGGCGCTGCGCACGTCGGAGACTGTAACCTTGGCTCCACAGCGGCGCAGAAACAACGCTGCCGCCAGACCGGATTTTCCCAGTCCGACGACCAGAACTTTTTTACCTTTGATGTCCAACATCGAGTCACGTCCTCAGGCCTTTACGACCTTTATATTGTGCCCTGCGCGGGCCTTGTCTAACGCAATTTCAGGGTAGTGAGTGCAAACAATGCAAACACCAGGGCACAAATCCAGAAACGGGCAATGACCTTGGACTCCTGCCAGCCCAACTGTTCAAAATGATGATGCAACGGAGCCATCTTGAAGATACGCTTTCCGTTGCGAAGTTTGTAGCTTCCCACCTGGAGAATCACGGAGATTGCTTCGATGATGAAGATGCCGCCGATGAAGGGCAGCAGCAGCTCCTGGCGGATGATGATAGCCACCGTGCCGATGGCCCCGCCCAAAGCCAGCGAGCCGACGTCGCCCATGAAAATCTCCGCCGGGTGGGCGTTGTACCAGAGGAAGCCGATGGAGGCGCCCACCATGGAACCGCAGAAGACGGTGAGCTCGCCAACCAGGGGCATGCGCTGGAGTTCGAGGTAGTCGGCAAAGACCACGTGGCCGCTAACGTATGTGAGCACGGAGAGGGCGCCGGCGGCGATGATCGTGCAGCCGATGGCCAGCCCGTCCAGGCCGTCGGTCAGGTTGACGGCATTCGACGAACCCATCAGCACAAAAATGATAAAGACAACGAAGGGCAGAAACGCCAGCAGGCCCAGGTGCGGAATGGAGCCAAGCCAGTGCCATTGCAGATCGGGGTGCAGCGTCTTGAAGAACGGTACGGTCAACTGCGTGGAGAAGAGCTTGAACTGCTGAAGAACCACCAGCGCAACTGCCACCGCTGTCCCGGCCAGTCCCTGCCAGAAGAGCTTGGCGCGCGCCGTCAGACCCAGGCTCCGCCGCTGGACGACTTTGATGTAGTCGTCAGCAAAGCCGATGGCGCCAAAAGCAAGTGTGGAAAAAACAGTAATCCACACGAAAGGGTTGGCTGGATCGGACCAGAGGACCGTGGGCAGCAAAATCGCAATCAGGATGAGTATGCCGCCCATCGTCGGAGTGCCCGACTTCTTCAGATGCGACTGCGGCCCGTCTTCGCGGATGTACTGGCCGATCTGGAACTCGTGCAGTTTCTGGATCACCCAAGGCCCAATAAACAACGCGATCAGCAGCGCCGTAAGCGAGGCAAAGGCGGTGCGGAACGTCAGGTAGCGAAAGATGCGGAACGGGTGAAAGAACGGAAACAGCTTTTCGTAGAGCAGCCAGTAAAGCAAGGGGCCTCCCAAGCCGGAATGAGGCAGGTTTCAGGTTGATTTTACTAGGTTGAGGGTGCAAATGGCTTTGGAAGTGCGTGGATTTAGTTTGGTTCCTGCGGTCGCGTGAGTACATCGATGGCCCGTTCCAGGTGCACGCCGCGCGAGCCTTTCACCAGAACCACGTCGCCGGGCTGGAGATTTTGCTGGAGCCAGCGGCCGGCAGCTTCGGCATTAGGCAAAAAGAGCGAAGCAACACCGCCCGTGCTGGCGGCGGCGGCCAGGTATTCAGCGTTGCCTTGTACGCCTGCGACCAGGTCGAGGCCAGCTTCGGCGGCGGCGCGTCCGCAGGCAGCGTGGAGCTCTGGGCCTTGCTCGCCCATCTCGAGCATCTCGCCAGCCACAAGAATCCGCCGGCGGGCGGGACGTGTGGCCAGGGTGCGGATCATCGAACGCAGCGCCTCGGGATTGGAGTTGTAGCAGTCGTTCAGAATTGTAGCGCCGCAGAGTTTGATGACTTCTCCGCGATTGTCGCCAGCGGTGAGAGATGTCAGCGCGGCCACGGCGGCATCCAGATCCACGCCAGCTTCAAGCGCGACCGCCAAACCGGCCAGGGCATTCAATGCGTTGTGCGCGCCCAGAAGGTTGAGCGTGAATTGGCCCTCGCGCTCCCCGGCACGATAGCTCACGTGCAATCCGGCCAGATCTTCGTTGGCTCCCAGGAGCCGCGGATTGGCGCAGGGACCAGCGCCAAAGTAAACCGCGCGGCCGTGAAAATCGCGGCCAAATTGCGAGACGTAGGGGTCGTCGCAATTGAGGAAGACAACTCCGTTGGTCGGCAGTGCGTCCACCAGTTCGAGCTTGGCGCGGGCAATGCCGGCCTGACCGTCAGCAAAGTTCTCAATGTGCGCGGCGCCCACGTTGGTGACCACGCCCCAGTCGGGAGAAGCGATGCGAGCCAGGGCAGCGATCTCGCCGGGATGGTTCATACCCATCTCGATGACCGCAACCTCGTGTTCCGGCTGAAGGCGCAGCAGTTGCATGGGCAGGCCAAAGCTGTTGTTAAGATTGCCATGCGACTTGAGGACGTTGAATTTGGCCCCCAGCGCGGCGGCAATGGCTTCCTTGGTGGTGGTTTTTCCAGCCGAGCCGGTCACGGCCACTACGCGGCGGCCCCACTGGCGGCGGACATGCGCGGCCAGGGCCTGCAGGGCGAGCAGCGGATCCTCTGTGATGAGCAGCGGCACGGCCAACGCGGCGTCAGACAGCGTGGCAACCCGCGCGCGAGAGACCACTGCGGCCACAGCTCCGCGCGCCAGGGCGGCGGCAACAAAGTCGTGGCCGTCAAGCCGCTCGCCGCGTACGGCAAAAAAGAGCTCGCCGGGGGCCACAGTGCGCGAGTCAATCGAGTAGCCACTTGCCACCAGCGCGCCCGCGTTTGCCACGCTGGCCGACGCCTCCAGCACCGCACCCGCGCCGATGGCTGCTTCTGCAAGCGTGAGCTTCATTGCACTCCACCATAACCCATTTCGCCCAGAGCCGAAAGAGCAATCTCGACGTCGTCGAAAGGAATCGTGGTGAAGCCGATAATCTGCACTTTCTCATGTCCCTTGCCGGCGATCAGAACCACGTCGCTGGGCCTGGCTTCATGGAGCACCAGACGAATGGCGGCGGCTCGGTCCGGCTCGACGATGTAACGGACGCCGCTCGACTTGAGACTGGGCTCGATCTCGGCCAGAATCGCCAGCGGCTCCTCAGAGCGGGGATTGTCGCTGGTGGCAACGACGAAGTCGCTTCCCTCGCCCGCCGCCTGACCCATCTTGGGCCGCTTGGTCCGGTCGCGGTCGCCGCCGCAGCCAAAGAGCGTGAGAACGCGGCCTCCGGTGGGGGCGGTGATCTGGCGAGCCAGGGCGGTCAAGTTGCGCAAGGCATCGTCGGTGTGGGCATAGTCCACGATCACGGTGAAGGGTTGGCCAGCATCAACGGACTGAAAGCGGCCGGGAACGGGCTTGAGTTGGGGAACGGCCTCAACCAGATCCGCAAACGCAACGCCGCGGGCGTGGGCGGCCGTAAAGGCAGCCAGCAAGTTGAGGATGTTCACCTCGCCCGCCAGGTGGGAGACGACTTTGGCCGCGCCCGCCGGGGTTTCCAGTTCCAGAACCGCGCCGGACGGAGTGAGCGTGTAGCTTGCGGCGCGCCAGTCGCCCTGACCAATGCCATAGGTGCGAATCTCTGCCCCAGCCTTGCGCGCGGCCTCGGCCAACTGCTCACTGCGCGGGTCGTGCGCATTGATCACGGCAATGCGGGGTGCGGGATAGACCGTGCCGTCGAAGAGCAGGCGCTTGGCGGCGAAATAATTGTCCATCGTCTGGTGGTAGTCGAGGTGGTCGCGGGTGAGATTGGTGAAGACGGCGACGTCAAAGTTGACTCCGGTTGCGCGGCCCTGGTCAAGGGCGTGGCTGGAGACTTCAGTAACCAGTTCCGTGGCCTCACGGGCAACGCCCTCGGCCATCAACTCAAACAAGTCTCTTGATTCCGGCGTGGTATGCAGTGACGGACGCACTTCGCCGGCGACGTGATACTCGATGGTGCCAATGAGAACCGTCTTGCGGGCCGCCGCGTTGAGCAGCGCCTCGGCAAGGTAGGCTGTGGTGGTCTTGCCGTTGGTGCCGGTGATGCCGATAGCCGCCAATTTGCGCTCCGGATGGCCAAAGAAAGCCGCCGAAGCCTGGGCCAGCGCGCGGCGGCCATGCTCGACCTCCAATACCGGTAGACCGGCCTCGAAAACCAGCAGATGGTCAAACTCCTGTGACGAGTCGGTAATGACTCCCAGTGCGCCCGCGGCAATGGCCTTCTCGACATAGCGGTTGCCGTCGGTCGAGCCGCCCTTCATGGCGACAAAAACGGAGCCGGGCCGCACCCGCCGCGAGTCATACTCCACGCCGGTCACCGGCTCGTCCGAGCCGCCGCCAGCCCCAACAGCCGCCACTTCATTGATCAATTCTTTCCAGTTCATCACAACTCCCATTGTAGATGGTTGGAGGTTATTCAATTCTCTGAATTCAATTTCAGAAAATCTGGCTGGCTCTTCACGAAGGACAGGATCAAGCTCCTGACATGCAACCAAAATGCTACATCATGACAGCTCGCATCACCGCCCGCAGCGAACCACAATCTTGGTTCCCGGCGGCACCATCGTACCGGGCGCGGGTGCCTGTTCGCGGACGGTTCCGTTGCCGGAGATTTCGACTTCAAGCCCGGCAGCGGCGGCCTGCTCGATCACTTTGCGCACCGGCAGGCCAATCAGCGAGGGAACACGCAGGCCCTTTCCGCTGGAGACGATGACGGTGCCCGCTGTCGGCTGCTGCGGTGCAACGGGCTTGGCGTTCCCGGCTCCGCCCGGAGGTTGAGCATTGGTTTGCGACTGGCTCGCAGCGGAAGGCTGGCTTGCGGCAGCGCGCAGCGGATCGTCGTTGGGCAGATCGTTGGCCGCGGCATAGAGCGCGCCAATGTTGCCTGTGTGCTGAGGAGCGTCATCTTCAGCCACGCGCAAGTCGGCCTTGGATAGAACGTGGGGACGGCGGACGCTGATGTCATGGGGCACGGCGAGATATTCGAGAACCTGCTGCGCCACCTCGGCAAAGACCGGCGCGGAGATGGCGGCGCCGTAGTACGAGCCCTTGGGTGAATCGATGATCACGGCCACGGCGATGATTGGATTATTGACCGGGGCGATGCCGGCAAACGAGGCGATGTGCATGGTCTTGGAGTAGAGGTGGGTAGCCGGATCGATCTTTTGCGCCGTGCCGGTCTTGCCGCCGGAAGAGTAGCCATTGAGCTGCGCCTGCCTGCCCGTGCCGAACAAGACCACGCCTTCCATCATCTTGCGCATCTGCGCGGCGGTGAGCGTGGAGAGGACGCGGTGCGCGCCGGGGGGCAGCGGATTGGGCAGGTCGCCGCCGGGCTTGAAGGGCGTTGGACCGCGTGGCGCGGCGGACTGCTGGCCTGTGCCATCGACCTGTCCCGGCATCAGCACGCGCGGCGGCAGATAAACCCCTCCGTTGGCGATGGTCGATACCATGGAAACCAATTGCAGCGGCGTAACGCCCACCTCCTGGCCAATGGCGATGGAGCCGATGGACGAGGCTTCCCATTTATTCACCGGCCGAAGCAGGCCGCGGGTTTCGCCGGGCAGCTCGGCGCCCGTGCGCGCGCCGAAGCCAAAATCGCGAATGTACTGGTAAAAACGCTCCTGGCCAACCTTGAGCGCCAGCTTGATGGAGGCCACATCGCTGGAGTGTTCCAGCGCCTCATGGACCGTGATGCGACCGAAGTGTTCGCCCTGATTGTCGTGAATCGTGCGACCGGCGATGGTTATCGCGCCGCCCTGGCAGTCGATAATGTCGTCGGGCGCGGCAACATGCTGGTCCAGAGCAGCCGAATAGGCGACCAGCTTGAAAACCGACCCCGGCTCGTAGACATCACTTACGGCGTGGTTGCGCAACAGCTCCGGCGTGGCTCGGCGGAAGAGGTTGGGGTTGAAGGTGGGGCGAATAGCCAGCGCTAGGATCTGGCCGGTATGCACGTCCTGGACGACCACCGTAGCGTTGGCCGCCTGAGTGCGCTCCATCGCGTGATCCAGCGCCCGTTCGGCCATGAACTGAATGTTCTCGTCGATGGTGAGCGTAAGGTTCCTGCCCGGCTCGGGCTCGCGCTCAGTGGAACCGAGAACGTGGCGGCGCGCGTCCATGGCCGTATACATACGGCCGGAAATTCCGTGCAACAGCGGCTCGAACTTCTGCTCCAGGCCACCCAGGCCGGCGTCGTCCAAACCTACATAACCCAACACCTGCGCGGCGATTTCGTTGTCTGGGTAAAATCGCTGAAACTCTTTCTGGAAGTAGATGCCCTTCACGGCTCCGGACTTGATGAGTTCTTTGACGCGGGCCGAGGTCTCCGCGGTCACGCGCCGCGCCACCCAGGCAAAGCTGTGTCCAGCCTCAAGGCGGCCGGCAATCTGTTCCTCGGTGGTCTGGGCATCGTCGGGATCGGTGTGAACGATTGCTGCCAGAGCATGGGCGGCGGCCTGTTTGTCCGCGATCTCGGTGGGCACGGCGAAGACGGAGTCCACCTGCACGGTCATGGCCAGCTCGTGCAGATTGCGGTCATAGAGCACGCCACGGCGCGGAGCCACCTCGAAGGTGCGCTGCTGCTGCCTCTGAGCGCGCTCCACGTACTCCTGGTGGCGCACCACCTGGAGCCAAAAAAGGCGCAAGACAATCAGGATGGCCCAGACCAGAAAGAACAGGCAGATAAGCCAGAAGCGCGCCAGCTTGAGAGGCATGGCGCGCGTCGCGGTGTTGCGGTTTCTGCTGGGTCGAACGGGTGACAACATGGAAAATCGCTCAGATAAGAAAACTGCGCCGGATTATTGCACGGCGGAAACTGGAGGAACCGCTTGCGCAAGCACCGGAGCGGAAACGTCGGGAGCGGCATTGGGCTGAACCATCTGGCCCGGCTGCGGCTCGGCAAAACCCAACTCGCGGGCCATTCTGTCAATGCGGTTCGGCTCGGTGAGCTGGGCCTCCGACAAGCGCAACTGGCGATTCTCCTCGCGCAACTGCTCACGCACCTGCTTCTCCGACTCGACGCGATAGCCGCCCTCGATGGCGCTGAAGTGCTGTAGCCCATAGACCATGGTCAGCAGGAAAAGAACAGTGATGGCCTTGGAGAACAGGCTTATCTGGCGAGCCCGCACCGGATCGGGCGTCTTGACCAGGCGGCTGTTGTCAAAGTGCTTGGGGAAGGCAAACTCCGGCGTGCGCATACCCCGCCGCCGCAAAGCCTGTTGGGCCATCATCTCGGCGTTGCGCTCGGCAACCCGCGCGTCCCAGCTTCTGCCCGCCTCGAAATAGGTTGTTGTGCATGCCGCCATGGTAGTTCTCCCTAGCTGTTGGCTAACCTCTCCGCCGCTCTCAGCTTTGCACTCCGCGAACGCGGGTTGCGCTCCAACTCTTCTTCGCCGGCCGTAACCGGCTTCCTGGTGAGAATCTCCCAGATTCCCTGCCGCGCGCCTTCGCGCAGGCTGTCCTTGACGATGCGATCTTCCAGCGAGTGAAAGCTGATGACGGCCAGTCTTGCGGAGGGCTTGAGCAACCCGGGTGCGGCCTCCAACAAACTCCGAATCTCATCCAACTCGCGATTGACATGAATACGAAGTGCCTGGAAAGTCCTGGTCGCCGGATTGATTCGCTCTTGTTTCATTGGCCGGGCGGCTGAGGTAACAAGACGGGCCAACTGCCCCGTGGTTGTTACCGGCCGCCCGCGCACAATGGCTCTGGCGATTCTCCGCGACCTCCTTTCCTCTCCGTACTCGTAAATAAGGTCGGCAAGCTCTCGCTCGTTCGCCTCGTTTACCACCTGTGCGGCGGTTGGCCCGGAGCGCGTATCCATGCGCATATCCAACGGTCCATCCGTCATAAAACTGAAACCTCGCCCAGCCTCGTCCAGTTGCAGGCTGCTCACTCCAAAGTCGGCCAGCAGGCCATCCACTGAAGCCGGCTGCAAATGCCTGGGCGCCGAGCTGAAAGCCTCGCCCACCAGGGTTACCTTGGGCGCCTGGCTGCCTAACTCCTCACAAACCCTGACCAGCTTCTCCTTGGCCAGCGCCAGCGCTTCGGGGTCCCGGTCAAAGCCGATCAGATGCCCTTCAGCTCCAAGTAACTTGGCAATCCCGGCGGCGTGCCCGGCTAAACCCAGCGTGCAATCCACTACCGTGGCTCCCGGACGCACCCGGAGAAGATCAATCGCTTCCTGAAAAAGAACCGGCGCATGTCTTTCAGTCGATTTCGTCATGCGCTCCCCCTGGGGGGTTGGGGCGGTCAACTCCGCCGCTTGAGAATCGACGCCAGTGACTGGCGGTCCTCGGCCGTCAATGCATTGGCCTGCAGGCTTTGTTCAAAGACTTCGAGGTTATGAACCTCCAAGTAGTGCAGTTTTCCCAGTACGGCAACTTCCGCATCGAGCTTGGCCGTCCCGCGCAGAATCTGCGGCAGCAAGACCCGGCCCTCTTTATCCATCTCCACCTGCTGACCGTAATAGCTGGTCAGGTTCAGGTACTTCTCCACGGCGTCGTCCATGGTGCTGGATTCCGCCAGTTGCGCTTCCTGCTTGGCCCACTCCGCCAGGGGCCAGACTTCCGCCTTCTTGCCATCGGTCGAGGTGATGTAGAACTGGGTAACCTCCGCTTCGTCCACCAGCTCCTTGAACCCGGAGGGGAGCTTCAGCCGCCCCTTGGGGTCCACCTTCGCCGTATGGTTTCCGCGAAATACCGCCATGTCTACTTACCTCTCGCGGCTGATTTCACATCTGCTGCCGCGCCTGATTCCCTGCCCTTTGCTGCCGTTCCCCAGGTTAGCTAAACTGATTCCCCGCCCGGAACGGACATCAATTTCTGTGAACCGAGGAGGAAATCAGCTAATCTGTTCTTGAAACCTGCCGATCTGATCCACAACAGTTCACAACAGGCCACTTTCGGCCACTCACAAAGCGATAGTACCCCCAATTCCTGCTCACGCCAAGCAGAAAATCGCAAAAATGTCACTGAAGGGGAAGTTCCTGTGGAAATTTCACCTAATAGACAATTAAACTTCTACTCCCACAGTATCTAGTGTTTACCGCTTATGTTCCGGGACTGGACAGCGCAGGCAGTTCGTGTTAGAGAACAAAAAGCGAAACTCGGAGCGTTTCTCGTTCCTTCTCTAGAAAAATCGGCGTTCTAGAAAAGCCAGAGCTGCTATACCCAGCGGCAATGTCCTTAAGTAGCTTATTTCTCAAGAAAGGTGTATTCACTCTTGTTTTGTTCTACTCATCCAATTCGCTTCCCTTGGGAATCTGCGCACTTTTCCCGCGGGCTATCACTATCTTGAGCAGATAGAAAAAGACCAGGGCGTTGACCCCGAGCAGGCCGATGCGGACCAGCGTGAACCGGCGGCAGACCTCGAAGATTTCCAAAGGCAGGAAAGACGCAGTGATGGCCAGGGTTAGGTACTCGGCCCAGACCTTTTCGAGGTACAGGCCGATTCCCTCAATCAGATCGAGGCCTGCGTAGATGAAGACCGCCGCACCAATCCGTCTGAGCAGCCGGTCGTCGATCAGCGAGGCTTTGTCGAGAACGAAATTGATGAAGCGCGACTCGGGGTTGAAGCGCAGGTGTTCGGCCGCGGCGGTCAGCAAATCACCGATGTCCTTGTGGAGCAGATTCAGCGCTCCCACGCCGATCAATACAAACAGAAGGGCTTGGGCCAGCTTGAAGGCAGCAATGAGGATGAGCCACTGATTGTGTCGCTTCGGTTTGAAAAACGAGTGCGATGGGGAATCGGTCATGGCCTCGGGGGAACCTGCATGAAACCGCCTGCTACTTCTTACGTTAACCGATGCGCGGCGGTTCCGCTCGCTCCGCTCTGGGCCGGGAAGCTGTGAAATCGCCGCAAGTGCTTCAGTGCTTTGATTTCAGCAGTTTCTCGCGGTCGATCACATTACCGTTCATGATGAGGCCGGAGATGCGGCGGGCGTTCCAGATGTTCGCAGAGGGATCGCCGTCGAGAACGAGGATGTCGGCGCGGCGGCCGGGGGCAATCTGGCCCAGTTCGTGCCAACCGAACTGGAGGCTGTAGTTGTTGGTGGCGGCAGCCAGGGCCTCGCGCGGGGAAAGCCCCAGACGGACCAGCAGTTCAAGCTCAGTGTGCATGGAGATGCCGGGCAGAGAACCATGGACTGCGGCGCCGGAGGCAGCCAGGTAGTGCGGATAGGCGGAAAACAGAGCCTCGTTGATGTGCCATAGCCGCAGGGCCGACTGGTCAGCCTTCTTGCGCTGGCTCTCTTCCATCCATCGCTGGGTGGAGGCGGGCAGGCGGCGGGTCCAGGGAGCAAGCGGATAGTTCATTTCGCCGCTGGCGCGATCTGCGGGTTCGAAGACGCGGGCGGGATTGAGCAGCGCGGCGGCCGGCTCCCGCCACAGGTTGCGATGAGACGGCAACTGCGCATAGAAGAGGCTGAAGGTGGGCATGAGCGCTGCGTGGTGGGTGGCCAAAAAACGGGCATAGCGGCGCAGGTGCAGGTCGGTGGGAGGCAAGCGCTCGGCGTAGTCGTAGGCCGTGGTTGCGGCCGGGCCCTTGGGGTCTTCGACCAGCGGTCGCTGCAGCTCGTCGGGAATAACACCCAGTTCGTAGCTGCCCATGTGCGGCAGCGCGTCCACGCCGGCCTCGACACCCACATCGTAGGGGGTGGCAACGAACTCGCCATAAGTGACCAGGCCCATCTGACGGGCGCGGACCATAATCCACTGCGCATTGGCGGCCGTGATGTTGTGGCCCAACAAGACAGCGCGCGTTCCCAGCCGGGCGGTTTCATTGAGTTGGCGGAGAGTGTCCTCGGGGCTCAGTTCGGCCGGATGGGCAAGTTCCCTGAGCTTGAGAGCCCACTCGGGGCGCTTGGCAAGCAGGCTCCAGTTGTCGGTCGAGCCGACCGAATCCATCAGGTAGAGGTGCGGACTGGGCGAGGCGGAAAGGTCGACGACGCCGCGGCGTACATCGCTGACCGCAACGATGGTGGTAACGCCCATGTAGAGGTAGGCGTCGGCTTGGCCTTGCGAGTTCATACCGGCAAAGCCGTCAATGAGGCCCGGAATAAGAAACTTGCCGGCACAGTCGATGACCCGCGCGCCCTTGGGGATGGTGACCGCCATGCGGGAGCCAACCTCAGTGATGCGGCCATCGCGGACAATGACGATGGCGTCCTGAATGTCCTTGGCCGAGTCGCCCCAGGCAGTCACGTCCACGACCGTGCCGCCAGCCAGCACCAGCGGAACCGAAGACGGGCTCTTGGACGCAAACAGGGACTGCGCTTGCGGCCAGGCTAGTTGTGCGGCCAGCACCAATCCAACGGCGCTGAGTAAATGGAGACGGAAAGGTCTCATAAGAAAAATGGTCTTTTGAGGATTGTCGCACAATGGCGCGAGGGCGCGGAGCCAGCGCAGGACTCCACACAGGGCAAACGCATCTGAATCGCGGCGGCAAAAGAAGGGTACGGACTTAAGTCCAGACATAAGACCGGCCATGGAATTGAGAGTTTACAGGTTTCGGAAGAACTCATCGCTTTGAAAGAAATTCCTTGCCCAGGCGCGCTTTTCAGTTGCCTGTTACGGCGTGCTTGCTTTCTTGCGCCGAGTGAGCACGAAGGTCTTGCGGCGGTCCTTGCTGGCATGATCGATCTGCTTCCAGAAACCCACGAAGTAGTCGATTGCGGAGATGGCGGAAACCAGCACTGTGAAGTAGATCGCGGCGATGGCGATCCACTTGACCGGCACGATGAGTATGCCGAACTGCCATTGGTCCCAACCATGCGCCAGGATGGCGGAGACCACGCAGATGATCTGGATGACGGTCTTGAGCTTGCCCAGGTCGCTGGCCTGGATGGTGAAACCTTCCGATGACGCAATAGACCGCAGGCCACTGATGAGAAATTCGCGGCCGATGATAACCACCACCAGCCAGACCTTGACGACTTCGGGGGTATACGCAACCAGAGCAATCAGGGCTCCTGTCACCATGATCTTGTCGGCGATGGGGTCCAGCAGCAT
>Ga0224531_1000156_pt1 | contig 41205 bp, 49 predicted proteins | sample CBST100metaG_FD_179876 | JGI IMG/M metagenome (GOLD analysis project Ga0224531, IMG submission 179876) | Peat soil microbial communities from Stordalen Mire, Sweden - C.B.S.T100 | ecosystem: Environmental > Terrestrial > Soil > Wetlands > Peat | place: Sweden: Norrbotten County, Stordalen Mire...
CTTTTTCACCTCGTTCGTGAAAGGTCCGGAACTCTTCCGCGCAACCATTGTTTGTACGGGGTGCAATGCCGATATGACCGCAGTCGGATTCTTTGCAATCACCGTCAGGAACGCCCGCGCTGACGATTCCGGAGTACGACGCCCTCCCTCCCAATGCTTCACCGCATCCAGACTGAATCCAAAGGTATCCGAGAAACGGGCCTGTGTCATATTCAGCCGTTTGCGAATGCTCTTAACATCCACGTCCTCAGGAAGGGTTACCTTGTAGCCAGTTTTCTCGCCAGCGAGGAAAGCATCTACTTCGTCCAACCCGGTCATCATGTCTTCAAATAGGGCGCTCATGGTTTCCTCCCATATTTCGTAAAGATTTCATCGGCTCGTTTTGCCAGATCGTTGCGTTCTCTCTTCGTTAGGTTGTCTTTTTCGTTCTTGGCATAAGCGGTCACGAGAAAGACGGGAAAGCCTTCGTTGCGGAAGATATAGACGATCCGCGCCCCGCCGCGCTTCCCCATGCCGCTGCGACCGACGCGCACCTTGCGAAACCCTCCAGTACCCTGCATGACTTCCCCACATTCCGGGTCCGCCGCGACCATCGATACGATATCTTCGCGCTCGGCTGCGCTGAAAATAGCTTCAGCCGTTCTCAGATAGGAGGGCATTTCAACGACAGTCTGCACTTCTCTTATGTACTCCAATGGACACCATGCCGTCAAGAGAAATCGTGTCCATTGGCACCCTTCCCGCTAAATGCGCTCATTAGGGAAGGTCATAGTCAACCCAGACCGTCGGGGCAGAACAGCACACTGCTTTCCGCGCCGGAAATTGAATTGGAAAATCCGGTATTATCCGCAAAATCAGCCCTGGGATTCGTCGGGGCGGGTGATCCAGGCCGAAAGGGCATCTTGAATAGCCTACGTCGCTTGTTCGTCTTCACACATGACGATGCGCCATTCGTCCTCATGTCTCGCAAACGCCAGCCCGTGTAGCGCCATCATTTCGCGGATCAGATCGTAGATCGGCGTAAAGACTTCGATGGATTGCCACGCATATTCGCTCAGCCACAATTCATGCAGCACCCGACGCAGACGGACAATCAGAGGGTGAATGTGCGGATGCTTCTGGAACAGCTCTGAGACGCGGGGAGCATCGGCGTCGAGCCTCAGTTCCAGGCCGTCCAGATGGCCCAGAAAGTAGCCGGCATGGATAAACACGTCTCCGAAGAGTTGCTGGATTCCCACGAAAACGTCCTTGGCGTTTCGATCGTGCCGAAAGGCTGCAATCTGCGCTGTCGAGGAGGCTAGGCTCTCTTCGAGCGCACGGCAGAAGATGCCTTCAAACTCTTCCACAGCTTCCGGGCGAAACATGGCGGAGGATCGGCACGCGGCATATTCGCTCCACACATCCATCGCTTTCAGGAATGTCTGCCGGGAACGGTCGCCGCACTCCAGAGGACAGCCATAGATACCAGGGATGGTGCGGTATAAATGGCCTTCGTGTTCCACATGCGCAGCTTCGTGGGCAATGCAGGCATGGGCCAGCGATTGCAAATCCTTCTCCGGGGAAAGCGCCATCAGGCCAACGCCTGCCCGGAGCACAATATGAAACCGCAACTCCTTTTCCCGCCACACCGCGACCGTCCGGGCCATCTCCATCGTGTCAGGCTGATCGCTTATTTCCAGGGGAATCTGCCCCTCCGGCATCTTCTGCAAAGCTGTCGCATCGGCCCGGCAATCAAGGGACAGGGTAATTCCGTCCAGAGCGCGAAGATCCATGCCGACAAGTGCGAGGGCATAAAGAATTTGCTCCATCGCAGCGGCGACGGCTTGACGCGCTTCCTCGGTTTCATAGCAGAAAGCCTCAATCCCGCACCGCTCAGGAAGCATCAACCTGCCTTCTTTGTCGGGATGGAAGCGCAGTTCACTCATTCGGCAGTTCCCTCACAATCCCCGATACGGTATGCGGAAGGTTGGAGAGGTTCGCAGAATGAGAGTCTTGACCGGAAAAGAAGGCGGTCGCACCCATATGAGCTGTTTATCACATGCCGCAGGGGGAGCGATGCAGGTTTTGTCTCAGGAGGGATCAACAACAACTCCTCAACCAGGTAGAAGCGAAAAACGTCTGCGGTGCGCCCCCGCAAACTGCCCTAGTAACCCGAGGTCGGGGAGTTCGAAAGCCGATAGACAGGCTCCTATGGCCTTTAGCTTTAGGGGCCTGGACATACGCCACAGGCTCCCCGACGCCAGAAGGTCTAGGGAGTATTCCGTGCGCTCAAAAAGCGCCCATACATCTATCGGGGTTTCGACACCCCAGGACGGTGCGTACCCGTTCCAGTTCCATCATCGGACATACACCTGCGGATGGCAAACGTTCTATCATTCCAGCCAGTTCCGCAACTGCCCTTGAGATTTGTTTCCAGAGACTAAAGCCCCCCCTTTTTGTAGGGAGGAGCTACGCTCCGCGTCTTCCGCCATCCGAGACGACAAGCCGAAGCCCACAGACGATGCGAAACGGCCTGATTCTATCCCCATCAGGCCCTGCGCATAGATCGTGCGCGAGACGATGCGGTCTTCTTCCAGCGCACGAAGCTGCTGGGTGAGCATATTTTGAGAGATATCAGGAAGGGCACACTCCAGATCGGAGAACCGCATCGGAGGACCAGCCAGAAGTTGAGCGGTAATCATCAGCTTCCAGCGCCCCTCCAGCGAGCAAAGGGCGTCCTGGATACGTGCCCCACAGGATTGACGATACAGAACGTCACGATTCGATCACATTCTTTCCGCCTGTCCCGCGAATTGAACGGAGTTGGTATGGGCGATACGCAATGCGTCTACTTGCGTGGTTCAAGTGAGGGCGCGGTCAAGAAGGTCCTCGTCGGTAGTGGCGTGACTTTGCATGACGTAATGAATACAATTCATGAGTGATGCGGAGTGAATTAAGCGAGCTGGCGATTTTCTCAATAGTGGCAGAAGAACGAAGCTTTACCCGAGCGGGAGCACGCCTCGGGCTGTCACAATCAGCTGTAAGTCACATGATGCGGACGTTGGAAAAGAAGTTAGGTATCCAATTGTTGGCACGGACCACGCGGAGCGTCTCACCCACTGCGGCAGGCTCGGCTCTCCTGCAAAATCTTAATCCAGCCTTAAAACGCATCGAGCAGTCGTTAGCGGATGCCCGGAACCTTCGAGCGCATCCTGGTGGCAAGATCCGACTCATTCTTTCGCGCACGGCGGCTCAGCTGATTCTCCTTCCAAAACTGACTCAATTCACTCGGGCTTTCCCTGACGTCGAGCTGGACATCACCTGTTCGAACGACTCAATCGATCTCATCGCCGGCGAGTTTGACGCTGGAATTCAAATAGGCGAATACATACAGAAAGACATGATTGCCGTAAAGGTGAGCAAAGACATGCGGCTCACGGTCGTCGGATCCCCCGGCTACTTTGCGGCGAAAGGTGTACCAAAATTACCTGAGGATCTAAAGGACCACTTGTGCATAGCGCTCAGTCTCCGCAAGAGCGGGGTTTACCGTTGGGAATTTGAGAAGGGCCGGCGATCGCTTACCATCAATCCTCGTGGTCATCTCACATTCACCGATGCAGACCTCGCGGTCCAAGCGGCGCTTGATGGTGCGGGACTCATGATGACCATGGAGGTCCACGTCGAGAAGCACGTCTTGAGCGGCAGTCTTGTACCGGTTCTACGAGACTGGTGCGCCTCCTTTCCTGGCTATTTTCTCTACTATCCCAGTCGGCGGCATCAAACGGCCGCTCTCATTGCCCTCATCGATACACTTAGGATGAGGCGAGGCGCGACAGCAACTCACTAGAGCGCTCAAGACGGTACGAAGGTTGAGTCATTCTTATTGTTGAAGTGGGATACGCCTTCCCGCTGATGTGTCGAACCTAAGAATTCACAAGCGGACTGAAATCCTTCGGCAAGGAAATGAGCCGCGCGGGGGTTCGAGAAAGTAAAAGACTGATCTTCCGGCAGCACGAAGCCAGACGGCACTTCTGCTGAGTCTGAGTGATTCATGAATTTTCTTCATTACCGAGAGCGAAGTTGGACTACTTCACTTGGCCGGCATCACGGCATAGCGTTGCTATTAGTGGCGAAAGGCACATCACGTTACTTTCCCCGAATAAAGGAGAATCGCCTTGCCGAACAAAGATCAAGTTTTGTCTTCACCTGCTGGACTTTCGGCTGAAGAGGTTGAGTCGATTCACAAGCTATACCAGGCGTTTAATGACCGTAGACCGGAACTGCTTGATGAAGCATGCTGGCCTGATTGGGAAGACGTTCCGCTAGCTCCGGGGCAACAGCCGGGAGTTGAAGGTTTCAAGAAGTTGATGCCTGTTTTCTTTGCTGCCTTCCCGGATCTCAGGATCGAGGTAGACGAGATCATCGGCTCTGCTGGTCGCGCGGGTGTTCGTGCTCGACTGCTCGGAACTCATCTTGGCATGCTCTTCGGTGTATCGGCATCCGGACAGAAGGTAGAGGTAAGAATGTACGAATTTCACCATTTGCGCGATGGACGCGTGAGTCACACCTGGCATCTTGAAGACTGGTTTGACATGTTCCAACGCATCGGTTCTTGTCCTCCTCACCAGAATTAGAGCCGGCCCGCGTCCTACGAACGATTTCCTGAGTGACGAATGTTCCTAGAAGTGGCATTACGCAGTCGCAGGAAGACCGGAAATGCATACCGGTCGAATCTGATTGATTTCATGCGCAGCACTGTGTTGCACATGCAATCAAACCGCAGAAATAGCAGCTGAGGAATTGGAATGAAGAGTTCTAATGACACGATCAACGCCGTAGTGGTCTATCACTCTGGCTATGGTCACACAAAGCGTATGGCAGAAGCCGTTGCAGAAGGTGCAGGAGCGACGCTCTTCGCGATAGACGCCGATGGTGTTCTGCCCGAAGCAGGGTGGAGCGCTCTCGACACCGCAGACGCGATCATCTTTGGATCACCCACGTATATGGGCGGGCCAAGCTGGCAATTCAAGAAGTTCGCCGATGAAACTTCGAAGCCTTGGTTCCAACTGCGTTGGAAGGACAAGGTGTTCGGCGGTTTCACAAACAGCGCAAGCATCAATGGCGACAAGCTCAATACCCTTCAATACTTCGTACTTCTTGCATGCCAGCACGGAGGATTGTGGGTTTCACTTGCAATCAAGCCAGCCAACGTCAAAGCCTCAAAGCGTGATGATCCCAACAGGATGGGATCCTATGTTGCACCCATGGCACAGTCGGATGCTGATGCCGGTCCCGAAGAAATGTCATCCGGGGATCTTGAAACTGGCAGGACCTACGGCGCGCGGGTCGCGGAGATCGCCCGGCGCTGCTCAGAAGCAGCAAGGGCCTAGGAAGCACCTTGGGCGACGAAAGGACAAGCATGTCTTCTATCGAGCAACAGCTCTATATCAATGGCCAATGGGTCTCTGCCGAAGGTGGCGCGACTTACGATGTCTCCAATCCGTTCACGGGAGGTATTGCAACACGCGCCGCTGCGGCAGCGGTTGGTGACGTCAATCATGCAATCGATGCCGCGCAAGGGGCTTTTGCGGCTTGGGCCTCACTTCCACCAAGTGAGCGTAGAAGGTACATCCTGGCGGCAGCGGAAGCGGTCGAAGCCAAGACAAAGGAGCTGTCGGAGGCGATCACGGAGGAAATGGGAGGACCAGCCGCCTGGGGTAGTTACAACGTCAAGGTGATGTCAGACAAACTTCGCTTCGCAGCGGGCGCTGTATACCAGGGGCTCACCGGCGAAGTGATCCCGTCTGATACGCCAACGCGAACCATGATTACGATCAGAAAGCCTGCGGGCGTCATAGCCAGCATAGTGCCATGGAACGCACCCGTGCTGTTGGTGGGTGCATCAATGCCTGCGGCATTGGTTCTCGGAAACACAGTTGTACTCAAGGCGTCGGAGCAGACGCCACGAACTCATGGTCTGCTCACGGGCTGTTTCGCGGATGCCGGCTTTCCCGCAGGCGTGATAAATCTCATCACTAATGCACCGGAAAGCGCTGAGCAAGTGGTCGACACGCTTATCGCGCATCCCAGCGTTAGACGAGTCCACTTTACGGGCTCGACTCGCGTCGGGAAAATCATCGGTGAGAAGGCGGGAAGGCACCTCAAACGCGCCGTCTTGGAACTGGGCGGAAAAGCTCCTTTCATCGTTTTGGCAGATGCAGATCTCGATCGCGCCGTAAGTGCCGCGGCGTTTGGTTCCTTCGCCAACTCAGGGCAAGGCTGTCTATCTACCGAACGCATCATTGTGGATCGATCCATTGCAGACGAATTCTGTGAGCGACTCGCGTCCGTAGCCCGTAAAGTCACCTGCGGAGATCCTCGGATCAGCGGAACAATGCTTGGCCCAGTCATAAATGATGCTGCGGTCGAACGCCTTGCAGCCCTCGTCGAGGACGCTGTTTCCTCTGGTGCCGAGCTGCTTGCAGGTGGAAAGGCTGAAGGTAGATGTTTCCAGCCGACGGTTCTGAAAGGTGTGACTTCTGCCATGCGCATTTACCAAGAGGAGTCATTCGGTCCTATGGCGTCCGTCGTTGTCGCTGGTGACTCAGAGGAGGCGCTCCGGATCGCTAACGACAATCTATATGGACTCACATCTGCCATCTTCAGTCGCGACGTAACCATGGCGTTGGACATGGCGAAACGGATGCAAGTCGGCATGACACACATTAACGGAACAACGCTCGACGACGAGGCTCAAATTCCTTTTGGTGGTGTCAAGGACAGCGGTTTCGGCAGGTCAGGCGGAATCGTCGGCATTGAGGAGCTTACCGAGTTGCAATGGATCACGATTGAAGGTTTGGCAAAGCCTAAGTATCCCATATCCGAGTAGACCGTCCAAGGAACAGCCATCGCCGGAGATCGGAAGCCCTGGCAGTCTTCGACAACGTGTGCCCGCGCACGAGATGGTTGTGGCCCTATGAGTAAAAGGCTTCGACTTGGAGGAGGTACTGATGACGCCCGAGACGCCAGACCGTTCCCGTTCGTCTCATGGGACGTAACCTGCTCTTCATCCTTGAAAAGCTGGTAAGCGTCATGGACGAAAACCGAATTGAGATGCTGGCGCGGCAGCACAGCATCCGGCAGAAGCGGGATGATGGAGGCCTCGGCAAAACTCTGACTGCCTTTATTCGCCGCGCGGAGGAAGGTACTCGCGCTGCTAGAGGGCATTTAGACCAGAGCGACAAGAATCTGCTGAGGGCAGTCAGTGGTCGAGTGCGAGATGCAGATCGCGGCTGCGACGCTCTCTGAAGAGCACAACTCACGCAGATGCAGATCAGGGATCATTCTTGACATCCCCGAGACGATGACCGCTTATTCGGAGGTGAACGCACTGATCGATCAGGAATGCATAGTGTGTATACGCAACGTGTCACGAGTGACGGAGATGCTGCAGGGCAAGTGGACTCTCCAGATCCTCTGCGCTATGCGCACGGAACCGGTTCGTCTCAGTCAACTGACGCGCCTGTTTCCGGCTGCCTCCAAAAAGGCCCTTCGTGCGAGTCTAAGATCGTTGGAGATGGCAGGAATAGTCGTGCGACGCGATATGAGCGGTCTTGTCCTTCACGTCGAATATGATTTTGCGGATGACATGAGAACTACCATTTGCTCACTCTTGGATCATCTTGCCCGCTGGGGTGAGATCCTTGAAGGCAAAGAGAAAGTTCCCATCCCGTAGACGGATTCGAACGCGCGTCACCGATTCTCTCTACGCGTCGATAGAATCTTATCGACGCCACAGTTACGCACCCGTGGGCAGTTAGTGGGAACATTGCCTAGAGGGTAAGGATGCTCGAGAGGAGAGAGGAGCCAATCTCGCTGAGAGAGGCTAGTGCTCCAGATTCTTTCAACAGTGTTGAAAGAATCTGTCTCTCGGGCCAGGCCTGGAAGAAGGCCCGCATCCTCCAAAGATTGATCTTGCCGAATCCGCGCCCAAACTGTTTGGTCAAATCCACCGCCAGCCGTTCCACTAGACGCTCCCCCGTAGTCGGCGCACTTCTCCCCTCATTTCCGATTCGACGATGCGCCGTCCGATTTCCCAATAGGTGGCGGTCATGACGGCGTTGATGCTCCGCGCTGAGACGGCGCGGACTGTCTTGAGCAGGTCAATGACGTCACTGCGAACGTCGGTATATCCTGCGTCCGGCTGGTCTAACTTTCGTTTTGCCATTTTTCAGTCCGAAGCTCATTCTAGTGATTTCGTGCCTGGGTCGCGGAACCGCGCAAAGGTGACGTGCCCCATAGAACCGCTTGTGAGCTGCTCCGCCACGACGCAGCCCACGGTCCAGAATTTGGTGTCAAAGTGCGCCGATTAGCCCGGTTTTGCCGACTTCTAGCCCGCCGTCCTCTTTCCTGCCCTTACCATGATGACACGGTGCGACATAACTGATACAGTTGATGTCACGACGCGACATTGGTGATGGGAAAAGGAAAAGATATGAATAAGACTATGGGCATTAGTCGGGTTCATCGATTGATGATGAATCCGGTGGAGCGTTCCTCATGAAGCGCGTCCAATATCACCGTTACGGCGGACCCGAGGTACTGCGCCTGGAGGAGTTTGCGCTCGCCGCGCCGGGGCGCGGTCAAATCCGCGTTCGAGTCAGGGCGGCGGCGGTCAATCCGATGGACTGGAAGATCCGCAGCGGCGAAATGAAGATGATGACGGGCCGAAAGTTTCCGCGCGGCCTCGGCCATGATTTCGCGGGCGTTGTCGAGGCGGTTGGACCGAATGTGACGCGGTTCAAGGTCGGGGATGAGGTGTTCGGCGCTACGGGATTGAAGGAAGCAGGCACATTCGCCGAGGCGCTGGTCACAGAAGACAAGACCGTCTTTCTGAAACCGCGGTCCCTTTCCTTCGAAGAGGCCGCTGCTTTGCCCATTGTGAGCGCGGCGGCCTGGACCGCGTTGATCGACAAGGCGAAGCTGCAAGCCGGCCAGAGGGTCTTCATCACCGGCTGTCTTGGCGGAGCCGGGCGTGTTGCGGTGCAGATTGCGAAGATGCGCGGAGCTGAGATCGCTGGCAGTTGTAGCGCGTCCCGGCGGGACGAAGCGCTGGCGCTCGGCGTCCGGGAGATCGTTGACTATCGCACCTTCGATGCCAACGCCTATCGAGGTTGCTTTGACGTGGTGTTTGACACACACGGATCGCTATCGCTGAGGTGCGGTGTGATGCTCAAACGAGGCGGCGTGGCGCTACATCTTGTTCCAACGCCTCTAAAGATGATTTGGAGCATGCTCTCACCACGGCATTACACGATTTTCACCCAGGTGACCCCGCAATCGTTGGCGGGCATTGCTGAGGCAGTCGAAGAGGGCAAGCTCACGCCGAAGATCGGCCGGACCGTGCCGCTATCAGAAGCCATTCCTGCCATCATCGAACTTGAGAAAACTAGCTTACCTTCGGGGAAACTGGTGATCGAGGTACACCCATGATGGAAACAGCGCGGTGGCTTATAGCCTTTGTCTCGGCTGGAACAGCTATCGGCGCACTATGTATGGATTACTTGATGGCGACTGGAAGGCAGCACATCAGAAACCCCAGATGGCCTCCGCACGCGAAGTTTCACAACGGCCAGACGATAGTGATGGGCATCGTTCAAGGAGCCATCGCACTCGTCCTCCTGTTTGAGCCTGGCCAATTGACGGCGGGACGGCTTCTCCTGGCAGCAATCATCAGTTCAATCTATTGGTTGGGCCTCTTCGGAGCCCGACTCTTCCCCGGAACGGCCTGGACTGATCCCGAATTCGAAGCCGAGACTACCAAGCCTTTGGGTTTCCACCTTCAGCAACTCCTCGGCCTCGCTCTATTGTCCATCCTTGGAGCGGCAATTGCATTGGCGTTCCTTTCGGGGCATCCGTTAGAAGAACGACCGTAACCCAAGGCCGCAAAAAAACGTGAAGCAAACAGGGCGGTTGTCATATTCAGTCTTACATTCACAACATCTCGCTGGTTTTGACCGGCGCATGGAGCCTCCGATGATTATTGAAATTTGCGACATCCGCATTCACCCCGGCCAGAACGCCGCCTTTGAAGAAGCCATCCAGCGCGGTATCGACACAGTGGCCGCGCGCGCTACGGGCTTTCAGGGTTACAAGGTGAACCGCGGCATCGAATCCCCCGAGCGCTACGTCTTGCAGATCTTTTGGGACAAACTGGAAGACCACACCGTGGCTTTCCGGCAAGGGCCGCTGTTTTCCGAGTGGCGTGCTGTCGTCGGCCCCTTCGCCGTCGCGTCGCCCGCTATCGAGCACTTTGAGATAGTGTCCTGACTCTCCCGACCTAGCGCGACTCATGCCGCTCGGGCCGCGTCGAGGCTGCGCAGGCAGGGTTATCTTGATGAGGTGCTGAGTTTTGATGAGAGGTTCTCCCTGTCGCTAGTCGAAATTCATGGCCTTGACGGTGAGTAAACGCAATGCGGCATCTCACCTTACAGATCAAGAGCAGACGGCTCGCAGTTAAAGCTGAAGTTCAGAGGCCGCACTAGGCCAGTCGTTGAAATGGTGTACCCATCAGAAATGCAAGCATGTCATCGAGCATGCTTTTCAGTTCGTGCGCTGTGGAGGCTTGACGTTTGAATCCATAGGCGGCGCATCGAAGAACATGAGCCGTCCTCTTGGGTGTTAGTCCGCCCGGAAGGGTAACGCGCCCCTCCTTCAGAACCTTGGCAAGAATCGACTCAAACTCGGCATTTCCCTCAGCTACGACCTCCCTGGCAAAGTCGAACTCGCATTCACAAAGCTCCTTTGCTTCGGGGGTCTGTGAGATCAACTCAAATGTCCGGATCGTCCAGACCTCAAAGGCGTAGCTCAGCTTCTCCGCGAGGGTCTTCTTCTTGCTTAGACCTTCCGTCATTGAATCGAACATCGCGGCCAACTCCTGGCGCGCAACCCCGAGGAAGACGTCCTCTTTACTAGGAAACATCAAATAAAGGCCTGGCCGGGATATATGCGCCGCTGCTGCGAGGTCATTCATCGTTACACGCTTATATCCGTAGCGCAGGAAAACGCCTCTAGCCGCCGTCAGCACCGCCTGTTGCTTTACGTTGTACATAATTCCATTGTTGACGTTTTCTGCCTGAATGTCTAAAATTAGACGTATAGATGATTATTGTCAAATCGTTTAAGGAGAAGAGATGCAAAAGACAGTGCTGATCACAGGGGCGTCGAGTGGCTTTGGCAAAGAAGCGGCTCTTCTCTTTAAGCAAAAGGGTTGGAATGTTGTCGCCACGATGAGAACTCCGTCCAAAGCGTCATCGTGGGCCACGGATCTCCTCGTTCTACCTTTAGACGTGACCGACCGCGCGTCAATGCAGAGTGCGGTGGATGCAACCGTTACAAAGTTCGGGCGAATTGATGTGCTCGTCAACAATGCAGGATTCGGTGTCTCCGGGCCGTTGGAGGGCGTTCCGCCTGAAGAGATCCGGAGGCAATTCGACACGAACGTTGTCGGTCTGATCGAGATGACGCAGCTTGTGATCCCGGTAATGCGCAAGCAAGGTGACGGTGTCATCGTTAACATCTCGTCTGTCGGCGGGTTTATCTCCGGCCCGCTCATTTCGCTCTATATGGCCAGCAAATGGGCGGTGGAAGGCTTCAGCGAATCCGTGCAGTATGAACTGGGTATCCAGAATATCCGGGTAAAAGTGATCGAGCCCGGTGGTTCCAACACGAACTTCGAGGGCAGTAGCCAGGTAGTTGTCAGCCACCCCTCCTATGAGCCTCTAGTATCCAATCTCATGCAAACTCGAGCGAAGCTAGTGGCTAAGGTGCCTGGGCCAGAGAAAGTAGCCGCGCGCATCTACCAAGCCGCCACAGATGGCAGCAAGCGCCTGCGCTATCCGGTGATCACTGGCCCGTACCTGGTGATGAGGCGAGTGCTGGGAGCCCGAGGATGGCAATGGCTAATACGCCGGGTAACCCGTAACGCTGCGAAAGGTTGAACACCGATCCGATGGGTTCAGGAGACCAACTGACGACCTCGGAGCACGAACAGGGCACGACAGCTAGCCGCCGGGTCATCTCGACACAGCGCGCTCTATTGAATGAAGCCCACCTCGCTAACGCGGGCGGCCGGTGAACTTACCTTTGACGACCGCGCCTGGATTGTGAGGCCCCCGACCCCGGGGAGGCGATGGGTCTGCCTGATTGGGAGGGAGCCGAGCACTCTTCTGACGCGAAGAGGAGGGCGTAGCGTTGGCAGGCATGATCGATGCCAGGAGCGACATCACACTCTCGCTCATGGATGCCAGATCTGCTTTGACACCTGCCTCAAGCCAATGTACGTAAGCCGTAAAAAACAATTGAATCCCCACGTGGGCTGCGAGTCGCGCGATATCCGCGTCAACTCCGCGTTGCCGGAGAGCATCCATAAACCCGACCGCAATGCTGTGGTTCTTGCTCAGATCGCGCTCTAGCAGTTCCGGATTCGCTGAGATCACTGCTTGACGTTGGCGCTGGGAGTTCCGTGATCCCAAGCTTTCCCAGTCGAACTCCGACAAGACGCCAGTGACTACCTGGAGCGGTTCCCCAACGTCGGGTGCCTGGAGAATTTTCTCGACGAGCACTGCGCGCAGTTTGTCTGATCCAGCGAACAGAACCTCTCGCTTGTCAGAAAAGTACCGAAAAAATGTGCGCGTCGTGACACCAGCGCGCTCCGAGATCTCGATGACGCTCGTGTTCTCGAACCCTTGCTCATCGAACAACTCTATCGCGGCCTTCTTTAGCCGGTCTTCGCTGCCGTGTTCCCAACGGGGCATAGGCGTATTTTACAGGTTTGTGAAGAGCGAGATGGAAGACGACCGAGGATTCCGGTACTTCGACCAGCCTCGCCACGACAGTGCCGCCACAAGTAAGTAACGAAATCACTGCGACAGTCCAATAGTCGACTGCTCTTGTGAAGCCGTGTGACGGCGTGTAAGAGCGATTCGTAAATTGCGGACTAATGCATCTTCAAGCGACCTCACGGTGCCGAAACCGAGCTTACGATAAAGATCCCACTCAGGAGTGAGCAGGCGCGGCCGGGATTCAACTGACTTACCAAACCAGAGCACACTCTGATCTGCCTCCTCGAAGGTCGGCCACGCTTCTCCCGGGTCTCCTGTGCGAATGAAAGCGTCAGACAGAGCGCCCATCTCAGCACTGATCCGCCTCACTTCGCCCTGGTAACTACGAATGTCCGCGGTGCTGACCCCTTCGAAAAACGGCCACGCGGCGAGGTCGCGCTCTTCATAGTTGCGGAAGACAAACGGCATATCTCCAGTGTGCACAGCATGTAGACGACCACCCAAACCAGGCAGGTCATAGGAGAACTGAAAGAGACGAGCGGGAACCTGTTGAGCGTTGAGATTTCTAGCAATCGCCATTGATGAGAGCTTGAAGAACTCGAAAGACAAGATATCCGAGAGTAGGCGACCAGGAGCGTGGTCGGGGTAGAGCTCTTTATAGCGGTCGTATACTGTTATCGCTCCTTCTTCTCCAAAAACTTGTTTGAGACTGGCGAGCACATTCTCTACAGAGCCGTTCTTGATCGTCTCAGTGTGTCCACGGAAGAAAAGCCACTCGTCCTTTGCGAAGCCGATCACCACCTCAAGATCGTGCTTGCCTATGGGGTTCTCGGATAAATGTACCGCCGGAAGCTGCGGCACCCAGTGGCCATCGACGACGGCTCCAAGGGCACGCCACGCCACATGCAGATCAGGATGGATATATCGAGCCATGAGGTTCTGTGCGGCTATGAGCTTGTCGGGAGCGATGTCCTGGAGGTCGGCAGTGCTTTCAATGTTCAATAGTTCAAGGTACTTCTGCGCAACAAACACCGCTTCCTCGTGCTGTTGCGTACACCACGGATTGAAGGGAGAAAGAGATTGCAGCACTGCACGCCTAAAGAAGGGATGTGCAGCTGGATTACACAAAAAGTGAGAAACCGCCGTCGCGCCGGCAGACTCACCGCCGATCGTTACGTTCTTCGGATCTCCGCCGAAGGCCTCGATGTTCTCGTGAACCCACTTCAGCGCCGCGAACTGGTCTTGCACGCCAAGGTTTACGGCCTCCGGCAAGCCAGAGTCCAAAAGGCCGAAATGGACCCATCCCAGCGCCCCCAAACGATAGTTTGGACGCACGACTATGATGCCGGCTTCACGCGCCAGATTGGCGCCACGCTCCAGCTCAAACGAACCGGAACTGACCATGTTAGCGCCACCGTGGTAGTAGACGTAGACCGGAACGGCGTCACGGCGAGCTGCATCCGGCACCCAGATATCGAGATACAGGCAATCCTCGCTTACGTCATTATGGCAGTAGGTCGCGAAGACCGATTCAGGTCCCGCTATGACGCCGGGCATGCCAGGATCGATAGCCTGCGCGATGGTCTTCACGGCTTGCTGGTTAGCGAAGTTGATCTGATAGGAGGCGTGATCCGGGTGAGTGGCATCCCTGACGCCCGACCACGGTTGAGCAGGTAGTGGCGCTCTGAACCTCAGGGGCCCGACAGGTGGCTGCGCGAAAGGAACTCCACGGTAGGCAGTCACGTCCTCGTCTCTTTCTCCGCGAAGCAGCCCGAACTCCACTTTGATGATTCCCTGTGCATCCATCATGTTCATTGTCTATTCCTCTTCATTTCGACGGCAGTAGTTCAGCACAGCAGAGTAGGGGCGCCACACATTCCTGCCGCTGAGCAACCCTCCATCACAGTTGAGCACCTTTTTACCTCGACACGGTAACGACATTTAGCCAAAATGTATTGAGAAACGGACAGCAAGGGTGGGGCGATCATAATGCTTGATTTGTTTGATACGCAGGGTGTCCCGACCGTATTCGTCTTCAAGGGTGAGGGCGACTCCAGCGACGTGTTTCAAGTTGGGTCCAATATCGCAGATTGGCATAGCCATCGCAGAGGCCAATTGACATACATCGAGACAGGGCTCTTGCATGTTCGAACCCCACACGGTTCTTGGCTGATGCCGCCCAATCGTGCCCTCTGGATTCCTCCAGGAGAACGCCATTGGGGCAGCATGAGTGGAGTTCTAGTCGGATGGAACATGCTCATCGAAACTAGGGCCTGCCGAACGCTGCCATCTCGCCCGCAGGTTATTGGAGCCAGTAAATTGCTACGTGCACTCATCGAGCGTGCAGGTGCTTGGGGTTCTGAAGAGCACCGCTCGCCCGAGCGTCGCCGCCTCACATCAGTGCTGATCGACGAGATACGTTCTGCGCAGAATGAACCCCTTCATTTACCAATGCCCTCCGACCGCCGAATTCTTGCCATTGCGAGATCAGTTTTGGCTCAACCGTCCGTCACTCGCACACTGGTCGAGTGGGCCGCATCTGAGGCCATTTCTCCACGAACGGCACGCCGCCTTTTCTTACGCGAAACTGGCCTGACTTTCGCGAGATGGGAGCAGCAAGCGCGTCTTCTTCACGCGGTACATATGCTGGTCAGCGGCAAGCCTGTTGCAGAAATTGCCGATGCCCTTGGCTATGCCACGCCGAGTAGCTTTATCGCCATGTTCAAGCGTGCGTTCAGGGAAACTCCGGGGCGCTACTTGGAATCGATACGGAGTTCGAAACCAAAGCCGCCGGCATCATCGGGCTCTATCTGAACCCTCCGCAACGTGTCGCAGCATTCTGCGTCGACGAGGAGGCAACGATTCAGGCGTTCGATCGGCTTGATCCGGTTTTGCCGCTTTCCCGGCTACATCGAACGCCACAGGCTACTCCTCGCTTACGACAGGCCCGAAAGTCGGAGGGCTCTCAGAGTCCCGGAATTCGCTCACGCAGGCTTTTCGCCTGGCGTTCACTTACCTGTACTTCGGAGCTTGCGGTGTTGCGCATGAGGAGCATGTAGCTGCTGCGAAAGGATGGTTGTATTTCATTGATCTGGTCGAGATTGATAAGCGCAGACCTGTGCGCGCGGAAGAAGCGTTGATGTGAAAGGGACTCCTCTAGTTCGTTGAGCGTCATGTCTACAGAGAATTGATCGTTTGCGGTGTGGGCCTTCACCAGCCCATCTTCTGCTGAGAAGAAGATGATTTCTGAGGGACGAAGCAGGACAAAGCGGTTCCTTTTCTTTCCTACGACCTGATCAATTCTCGTGCGCCGCTGCTGAACCATTTGGGCGAACCTTTGCTGTTCGTCCGCATATTGCGCGGGGTCCCGCGTCAGTTGCCTTGCACGGTTCAATACAGTGGAGAGACGCTCTTCCTCAACCGGCTTCAGCAGATATGCCAGTGCATCCGCTTCGAACGCCGCCAATGCGTGCTCATCGTAGCCGGTGATGAAGACCACCAGCGGTAGCGGCTTCCCTTCAGGGATCGCCTTCAACATTTGAATGCCGTTTAGTATCGGCATCTCGATGTCAAGGAACACGAGCGCAGGGGCAAGCGACACGATCATTTCGAGTCCTGCCATACCATCCTCAGCTTCCCCAATTACTTCGATATCCGTCTCATTCGCGAGCAATCTTTTCATGCGGGATCGAGAAGCGGATTCATCATCAATGATCAGACAGCGCATACAGAGGCACCTCGAGTGGATATGTAATGGAAATACGGCAGCCTTCCAGTGGAGCGGATTCGATGTTGATGGATGCGCGGTCTCCATAGATCGTGTGCAGCCTGGCCGCCGTATTCGCAAGGCCTACACCGGAATGCCGTGCAGATTTGTTCAGAGTCAGCGAGGGACATTGCCCATCGCGCCAGCCGATTCCGTTGTCAGCGATCACCAGTTCAATCAATGCTTCATGACGCCGAGCGGAAATCTGAAGAAGCCCTTTTCCACCTTTGGGCGCTAACCCGTGCTTAAGGGCATTCTCTACGAGGGGCTGGAGCAGCAATGTCGGTATGTTTTCATGCGCAATCGATGGATCGAGACTCATGCTGACAGTCAGTCTAGGTCCAAATCTTTCCTGCTCAATCTGGAGATAATTTCGCGTAAAGTCGAACTCTTCATGCAAGCTCATGAATTGCCGGTCAGTTTGGGCAAGCACGTGACGGAAGATACTCGCCAGGCGCAACGTCATCCGTTCAGCGTTCGTTGGATTGGTGACGATAAGGTCGGCGATGGTATTGAGCGAATTGAAGAGAAAATGAGGGTTGACTTGCGCCCGAAGCGCCCGAAGCTCGGCTTCAGTGAGTTGATTCCGCAATAAGGACTCACGCAATGCCTGCTGGCGCGCGGCAGCCTCCCCTTCAAAATGGTGAACATGTACCCCAACCTGTCGAGCCACCGTGCGTAGAAATTGCACCTCGCCGCTGAGCAGAGTACGGCGGCCGAGTCCTGGGCTGAGTGCGATGACGTACCGCATGTGGCCATCTACAGCAATTGGGACGAGCATTTCGGTGTTCCCCAATTCGTCAGAGAACGGCCGCGAAAATTTGTTGGACGACTCTATGACATCGCCCGACGCGCGAAGATCGTCTACAAGGGTCTCCGGCAATGAATTTGAGTACACGGTTTTTGCCATGCTCAGATCGAGACAATCGACAAGTTGCTGGTCGATCCACGGCAGCAGTTCTGTTTCGGAATGAATGGCAAGCATGCCCGAGTTGATTCGCTCCAGACCACCCTTGAGATCCGTCTGATGGAGTACCCAATGTTCCACGCATGCGTCGGTTACAGGCACTATGGCCACCGCCGAGCAGATCACAACAAACAGGCTGACCGCTTCGATCAGAAGAGAATGCGAGGAAGCGGTGGCGGCGACCCAGGATGAAAGGCGTTCAACCCCGATGGCGCCCACAGTGGCCAAAATCCCCAGTGTTCCAAGGCGAAGGCTCCATTTTACAAAGACGTCCGCAAACCGAAAGCGGGCCACGAAGATGAACGAGCCGAGAATCCCCGCTAGCGAACATATTTGTTGAAGCAATGTAATCGATGTGCCACCCACGGATAGGTTCTGCATCTCGTGCGGATTCGCACCGGCCACGACGGCGCTTAAGCTTAAAAAAGCGAAGCTTAACAAATAGGATGCCCCGACGATCGCCATGTAAAGGCGGAACCGCGCCGACAGCCTTTGCTTGAGAAGAGCCTGAAACCCTGGCAGGAGGATCAAAACGCTACTGAGCGAGATCAGATGGACACGCCGCTCTTCTGCTATCCACGTGGACGGAACGAACCAGATGAGAAGAGTTGTGAGGGTCGCTGTCACCATGGAAAACACGAACAGTGATTTTCCAATCGGTGGATCTTCTTTGAAGACCGGAGAGACCATCCATCCAAAAAGGATGATCGACGGAATGAATGCGGCAATTGAGAGCGTGATGTGGAGGCTGAATTGAGATAGCCAGTTGTGTAGAGGCGTTCCAGTACCGCGTGAAGCGGCCAACACAAACACATTTGCGTACAAGAAGAACGTGGCTGTGCCCAAAAGAACGCCGGCTACCCATTCTCTCTGGCGTTCAGGCTGCCTCTTCAGGAGCAGCAGCAGAAGGACGCTGATCGCCATGCCGACAATCGCATAAACCTCGCGTATCAACAGCGGCACAGTTGTCAGTGCTCCCATTTGTCACCGCCCCGTGAGATAGCAGTCAATCGAGATACGGGCATGAAGATTTCCTCGGAACGCAACATCGTTTTATTGAGAACCCCACAGAGCGCCAATGCCCTGGAAGCGTCTCTCAAAGTACCCTGCCAGGCTTCGGTATTTGTGCGAGACCGCTGAACATACATCGTCCAAGTCATCTTACTGCTGAGGCGCAAGGTGCCCTATCTATTAGACCTGAACGCGGAGTTTTCGACTCTAAACGCGGAGTTCGCATCGATCGCCGGCGCAGACAGTCGACGGGAATCCATTTTCCGCGATGCAGACTGCCCGCGTCTGAACCGAGCGAGGTTCTTTGCAGGGCTGTTCTTTGCTGAGTTTGGGGGGGCAAGGGTTAGACGTGAATTTCCGCTTTCCGAGCCAACAGAAAACGCGCTTCGAGACACGGGTACATGAAGCGCTCACTCGCTATTTTTCCGCGCTCGTCGCTTTCTGGTTCGAGCTTTTGGTTCGTTGACGATAAATTCGTTTCACGAGCCATCGTCGGTTCGCAGGGGCGGTGGGTGCTTTTTTCCGATTTGAACGTTCAGAGGTCGCGAATCGACATTCAGCATCGTTGAGGAAGCTATCGGCTCTCTATGGCTATGACATGTGAGCGGTACAGACGTACACCCAATCTCTTAACCGTAGAACCTTTCGAGGTGATCTACGCAACGCGTCAAAGGAGCAGTTCATGTTTGATTCGAGGAAGTTGCCAAGCATAGTTCTACTCGCCCTCGTTTCGGTCGTATCGGTTTCCGCATACGCTCAGACCACAACATCAACTCCGTCCGGTGGGGCCGCAGCAACTGCGGCAGATCCCCAGCCGGCCGTATTCCTCGCAGGTCCTGGAGACGTCAAACCCGGAACACAAGGGGCGCTGCGGCTCACAGCCAAGGATCTGTATTTTGAGAGCGCAACTGCACACGCGTCTGTTCCGATCAGCCAGATCGCCTCTGTCTCTAAGGGTGCTGAGCGCGCTGAAAAGGGGGGCACTGCAGGGATAGTAGCCCGGTTGTACGACTATCAAGGGACCAAGGAGGTTCTCGGTCTCGCCATGCAGAAGAAGGTAGACCTGCTAAGTCTTGAGTATCACGATGAGCTGGGTGGCCTGCACGGAGCCGTCTTCGTCTTGCCCAGTGATAAAGCCGGAGCTCTTCAGGAGCAGCTTAGTGCCAAACTCTTATCGGCTGCTCTGCCTCAGGCGGTTCCGTGTTCTGTCGATCAGGTAAAGCCAAACTCGATCCTGCTCGATCCCATCGAAGCCAACGGAATCGACGTACCGGCGGAGTACCGCCTCCTGCTTTACGAGCGCCTTCTCGCAGAACTGAGGCCAAGACTGCCGGAATATAAAGTCTACCGCGCAGATGATCGTGCAGCGGGCCCTGGGTGCATGTCTCGATCCTTAGAGATCGACATCACTGGTTTCAAGAAGGGGAATCAAGTCCTGCGGGCATCCACTAACCTGGTAGGAATGTTTGTAGGACTCACCTCGATTTCTTACCAGGTTCGTCTCAGGGACAGCAACGGAGTAGATGTAGGGACTCTGGACAAAACGTTGAAGCAAAGCACCCGTGGTGATCAGGAGAGTCTGGGTCTAACTCATTCCATCGCAAAGAATGTCGCAAAACAAATCAGTAAGACCATTAGTCCGGTCCCCAGCAAGAACGGCCAAGTGGCAGGCACTACTGGTCTCTGAACAACTCGGAGTCGTCGGACCCCGGAATGCATCCAATCAAACATGTATTCATGTTGTCCTGGGAGAAGAATTGTCATGGAAACGAGGCGGCTCGGTCACCATGGACCACAAGTATGTGCGCCATCAAGGTTTGCTTTTCAAGCTATTTATTTTTCGGCGATGCCGATGGAGTCGAGCTGTGTGATGACCTCAGGTGCGAGTTGAAGTTTGGCTGCGCTGAGGTTCTCGCGCAGGTGAGTGCGTCTGGATGTTCCGGCAATGAGCAGGATGTTGGGTGAGCGATGCAGGAGCCAAGCCTGTGCAACCTGCATGGGCGTGACGCCGAGTGAGGCTGCGACGGTGTCCATGACCGAGGACTGCAGCGGGGTGAAGCCGCCGAGAGGGAAATACGGGACGTAGGCGATGCCTTGTCTGGCGAGGTTGTCGATGAAGACGTCATCGCCGCGGTTGGCGAGGTTGTAAAAATTCTGGATGCAGACGATTTCAGTAAGGGCTTGCGCCTCGGCGAACTGGTCCGGCGTGACCGTGCTGAGGCCAATGTGGCGAATGAGGCCCTGCTGCTTGAGTTCAATCAGCACCTCCAGAGGTTCCGCAATGGACCCGGGCTCGGGCGCGGAGATGCTGCCCACGCGGAGGTTGACGATATCGAGGGCTTGGAGGCCGAGGTTGCGCAGGTTGTCGTGGACGCTCTCGACCAGATTTTCACGAGAACGGTCGAGAATCCAGGAGCCGTCATCACCACGGCGAGCGCCGACCTTGGTGACGATGGTGAGATCTTTTGGGTAAGGATGCAGGGCTTCCTTGATGATCTGGTTCGTGATGTGCGGGCCGTAGAAGTCGCTGGTATCGATGTGGTTGACACCGGAAGCAACGGCCTCGCGCAGGACGGCGATCGCTTCGGTGCGGTCACGCGGCGGGCCGAAGACATGGGTGCCGGCAAGCTGCATAGAGCCGTAGCCGACGCGGTAGACGGTGAGCGTAGTGCCGGGGAAGTTGAATGTGCCACCGAACTGAGTCTGTTTCGTCATCTGTCTGTCTCCGATCGCGAGTAACTCGCTGTGATGTCCTGGTATGTGTTTAGATGAAGAAGGCTTCAGGTTAGGACTTCGCATTTGACGCAACGGACGGCAACCCGCTCAGAGCCAAGAAAAACGCCAGTTCAGGCGCGTTCTACCGCGAGCGTAGACGCAATCTTGAAAGCGACTATTCAGGTTTTGCTGAAGGTCGGCAAGGAGAAGCTGACGACGACGCGTGTGGCAGCGCGGGCTGGGGTGTCCGTGGGAACGCTGTACCAGTACTTCCCAAACAAGAGCGCTTTGCTGCGTGCTGCTCTAAGGCTCCACGTAGAAGAAATTCTCGCAGAGGTAGATAAGGTTTGCGTGGCGCAGTGGGGACAGCCGGTGGAGCAGATGGCCGAGGCGCTGGCGGTAGCGTTCCTGGCGGTAAAGATGCGTGACCCGAAGAAGAGCCGCGCGCTGTATGCGGTGAGTTCCGATGTCGAAGGCGTGAAGATTGCGGCCGGCGCAGAGGCGCGAGTGAATAAGGAAATTGTTGGGCTGTTGCAAAGCGCGCCCGAGGTGCTGACGACGGACCTCCAATTGATGGCTACGGTGCTGCAGAGCACCATCGCGGGGATGAAGCGTCAGCTACTGGAGTCGGATATGCCGGAGGCGCAGTTTGAGGTAATGCAGCGCGAACTGGTGTTGGTGGTGCGAGGTTATGTCCGGGCATGTGTGGGGCAGTAACACGAGCCATTAGGAGACGACGTGGTCGATCAGGATTTCATCACCTTTGGCCCAGTTCATCTTCAGGTCAGAGACCCAGAACGGACAGCGTGCTTTTGGCAGGAGCTCGGAATCTAGTCTCTACTCGCTTCCGCACGTTCCTTAAGGGAACGAAGCCATTCTTCGTGCGACTCCAGAAGCCGGCCGCGCGTGCGCGCTCGCAGAAAGAAAAGAACCCAGCCGATCTGTGACTCTTCAGTGATGACGCGACAGCCGCCAGGGCGGGGCTCGATATACCAAGCGTGAGATCCGCTCGCTCCAGCCGGCCCCTTCGCCGACCACACGAGCATTCGATGCGGTTCGAACGTTACGATTTCAGGCTCGAAATAAAGGCCTAGAGTCTTAAATCGAAACTTTGAATTGGCGCTCAACAGCGAGCCGCCGCGAAGTATGGAGACATCCGAACAATGCTTGTACCACTGCGGCCACGCGACGCAATCGACGAGCTGCGACCAGACCGTTTCAGGCGTAGCCGCAACATCGACGACATTTTGCGCGAATACCATTGCGGATGGGGGTGCGTGCTCTGTGGGCCAGGTGATACGTGGATCTGGAGTTTGTGAGAGCTTCGTCATGAAGGTCCTTTCTCGAAGTCTTGCCGAGGTTGAAAATTGACTGTGCCGGTCAGGCTGCGGCCCGGTCGGGGAACGGACGGCGGCGCAGGCTAACCTGAGTCACAGCCGGCGGTGCGTAGACGGCGCCCATCGGCCCGGCGTCGGTCCCGGGTGCAACGACGTCGTCGATCCGGTCCAGGATTTCGTCGGTGAGGACGACTTCGGCGCCGGCGAGCAGATCGTCCAGATGCTGCATCGTGCGGGGACCGAGGATCGCCGAGGTCACGCCGGGGTGGGCCATCACAAAGGCCATCGCCATGTGCGTCATCGACAGCCCGGCCTGCTCCGCGATGGGAATGAGCCGTTCGATCGCCTCCAGGTTGCGTTCGTCGGACATCTGTTTGGGAAACACCTTGACGCGCAGGCTTTCCGGCAGCGCCTGGCCCTTGCGGTAGCGACCGGTGAGCATGCCCTTGGCCAACGGGCTCCAGACCAGCACGCCCATCCCATACTTCTGGCAGACAGGTAGAACCTCCTGTTCGATGCTGCGGTTGAGGATCGAATAGGGCGGCTGCTCGGTGCGGAAGCGGGCCAGGCCTCGGCGCTCCGCCACCCATTGCGCCTCCACGATCTCGGAAGCGGGGAAAGTCGACGACCCGATGGCCCGCACCTTGCCTGCGCGCATCAGGTCGGTAAGCACCGACAGGGTCTCTTCGATGTCCGTGTCGGGCGAGGGCCGGTGCATCTGGTACAGGTCGATATGGTCGGTCTGCAGGCGGCGCAGTGACGCCTCCACGGCCTGCGTGACCCAGCGCCGCGAACTGCCCTGTTGGTTCGGATCCTCGCCCATGGAGCCATGCACCTTGGTGGCAAGCACAACATTCTGGCGACGGCCCTTGAGCGCTTTGCCGACAATCTCCTCCGACTCGCCGTTGCTATACCTGTCGGCGGTGTCGACGAAGTTGATGCCGGAATCCAAGGCCTTGTGGATGATGCGGGTGCAATCATCGTGATCGGCGTTTGCGATGCCTCCGAACATCATCGCTCCCAAGCAATAGGGGCTTACCTTGATTCCGGTGCGGCCCAGAGTGCGGTATTTCATGGGTGTGTCCTTTCGTCTGTAAATGGCGTGCCCAATGGCTTGACTTAGGCAGGAAAAGTGGCGAGCAGGATGCGCGTTTCGGCGACGACGCGATCTTGAAATTCCGGGTCGCGCGCAACAGGGGAGGCGAGCTTCGGCTTGCCCTTCTGGTCGTAGTACACGCCGGTCCGGACAGACGGATCGGTCAAAATTCTGGCGATCACCTGCGCTGCTCTTTTCGGGGTGTTCAGGACATCCACGAAGGGTAGGAACAGCGGCACCAGCAACGGAGCGAGATACTTCGCCACAAGGCGCCTTACGGGTGGGGCATTGCGTGCGAGCCCCGTGCTGACGTTGATACCCGGCTCGATCGCATTGAATCGTAGCCGCGTGTTTTCCCGGGCCAGCGCCAGAGCTGCTGCGAGGATAGCTTGCTTGGAAGTCGCGTAAGCATCGAACCCTGGATTCTCTGATCCACCAGGTTTCCAATTGCTCTGTGCGCTATCGCGGGCGGAAAGATAGCGCCCTCCACGGAACCCGGTGCGCTTGGCAGACGGTCGCTCGGGATCTTCTGTCCCGGAGACAACGAAGACTATATGGGTGCCATTGGGGAGATGCGGCGAGAGCGCTTCCGTCAGCGCGAAAGGGCCCAAATGGTTCGTCGCAAAGGTCACGTCCCAGCCTTGGGCGCTCTTCGCGGGAGACATCAGCATGATGCCCGCGTTGTTGAGCAGACCGGCAATCGGAAGTTGCAGCGCGATGATCTCCGCAGCGGCACGGCGCACACTTAAGATGTCCGACAAGTCACAGACAACCGACACGGCATGTTGGCCATTCTTCTCGATGCGCCTCTGCACCTGGCCGAGCCTTCCAGGGTCCCGTCCTACCAGAACGACCGTGCCATATTTGGCCAGCTCAAGCGCAGCCGCGCGGCCTATGCCCGAGGTGGGACCGGTGACGATGTACGCGTTTTTTCCCTTCGGTGATGCCTGCATGCCAATCCGTCCTTCTTCGTTGTCTGATCCCATCACTGCCGTTCTTCTCGCCCAACGCTGCTAATGAGAATGTGTTTACGCTTACAAGATCGCCACTAACCCTCCGCTCAAGACCGGCCCAACCTGTTTTGCAGATAAAGCCGGGTCATGTCCCGGAACTCGGTCGAAATCCCGGACTTGGAAGCGACAAGCGTTTGGTTTGTAGCAACGGCCTTCGCTTGAAGCAAGACGACAACGGCAATATCTGCAGCAGATTTACGTGCGAGCGCAGGGGTGTGCGTCATCAAACTTTGGACAATGCGTCGCAGGACAGATACACGCAACTGCTCCCGTTTCTCCGACCATTCCTTACCAGAGTCAAGAAGTTTCTTGTAGCCCGGACGCGCGAACAAATTGCACAGCAGAGACATTAACCCGTCCGCTAAAGCATCAACCGAAAGCGTATGCACTTTCGCTTGGAATTGATCGAAAGCACTAGCCATATATTCGCGACCATGCTCTAGTAACGTGTCTGCCACGCTCTCCTTATTGGGGAAAAAACGGTAGAGAGAGCCGATCTTCGTCCCTGACCGTTCGGCGATCTCGGCCATGGTAGTGCCGTCGAAACCTTTCTCGTCGATGACTGCTGCCGCCGCCCCCAGAATGGCGGCAACTCGAAGCTTGCCGTTGTTTCGCTGGGGCGCCTGAGGGCCTCGGGTTTTTGGGACCGCTGAATTAAGCGAGCACATACTCAAATACTACTGTTATGCGAGAAAATACTCAAGTAGCGGGCGTGAGGAATCAGGAACCCTACGAGGCGATCACGGATGGCCGTCCATTTGGTCTGAGTCTCCTCAGAATGGGTGCGGCTCCAGCTAATGGAAGCGGCTCAAACCGAGGTCAGGTAGAGATGTATGTGTCCAGCATCCTTTAGACTTTGGAGGGCTGGCCGCGTTCTTGCTTCCTATGCACACCCCATGTTTGGCGTGTCCGTTGGACATCGTAAGAAGGAGGTGCGCCGAATAGGCGCTTGTACTCTCTGCTGAATTGAGATGGGCTTGCATAGCCCACCTGATAAGCTGCTGTTGCAGCATCGAGCGAATGAGCGAGCATTAGGCGGCGCGCTTCCTGAAGACGAAGATGCTTTTGAAAAGTAAGCGGACTCATCTTCGTAATCGCCTTGAAATGATGATGTAGACCAGACGGACTCATATTGGCGGCGTCTGCCAACGCACCGATAGCAAATGGGCGCATGAAATTCGCCTTCAGCCATGCGATCGCACGAGCGATCCGATTTCCTTCACTATCAATATCAGCAACACGTCTCAAATACTCACCTTGCTCACTTTCAGTCAAGCGATACAAGAGCTCGCGCTGCAGAAGCGGGGCGATCACTGGAATGTCTTGTGGCCGTGCTAGCAGACGAAGCAGTCGTATCAGTGGATCGAGCAGATCCGCCGTCATGCGGCTAAGAAATAAGCCTTCATAGTTGCCCCCTCTTCGCCGTGGAATGTTGGCTTCAAGGGATGGCAGTTGGCTGAGATCTAGGTCGAAGCGCAACCCGAGATATGGCTTCGCGCGCGTAGCCTTGGTCACACTGACAGCCATCGGCAGATCAAGTGACACCACAAGATATTGATTGCAGTCATAGGCGTACGATTTGCTCCCTAAACGAAGCTCCTTTGCACCCTGAGCCACGACGGCTAGCGCGGGGGTTTGCACGCATTGGTCCGGAACAGTTGGTGCCGATTCGCGAAACAAGTGCAATCCCGCAACGGGCGTTGCATGAGCGCCGTCGTGTCGTGCGTTCGCAAAGATTAGGCTTGCAAGTTCAGCGGACTTCGGGCTTGTCATCGTTCATCTTCTCAATTCTGCTATCTATACCAGTCTATCCCACCGTATTTGGAGTATTAGGCAATGATCGTGCAGTATCGGGCATGCGTATTTCCCTTTCACCTAATCTCATAAGTAAGGATGTCCAGTTCGCGGGGCAAGATGAATCGACCAAAGCGACTCGGGAGGAAGACGGATGTCTGAACTGACAATCGACGAAAAAAGAGAAGTGGAAATGAATAACAAAGCTTTGATACAGAAGGCCTGCGACGCATGGAAGGCGGGAACTGGAACGCCCTACGACCTGCTTGCAGATGATATGACATGGACGATTGTAGGCGAGACCGTCGTCCCGGCGGTCTATACCTCGAAGGCGTCGTTTATCGATACGGTCATGAAACCATTTTCGGCTCGCGTTGACGGCCGATTGACCCCGACGGTCCATGCCATCTACGCAGAAGGTAGCAGCGTGGTCATTCGCGCAGATGTGGTCGGAACTGCGAAAGATGGCAAGCCTTATCACAACAGCTACGCGTGGTTTCTTGAATTGGAGAACGACAAGGTGACGAAAGTAGTGGCGTTCATCAATGTCGCGGCCTTCAATGACCTGTTCAGGCGGGTCACGCCCGCATAACCGAGGCGCCCATGCTTCAGGAGACTATATGGTTACATCTCATACGCTTCAATATGTGACACAGAGCCGCGAAGCAGCCGCAAGATCTTCTATGAAGAGTCAGGCACTCCACGGCGGATTGTCCGTGCTGTTTGGCACTGGTGGAAACATCGCTGTTTTCGCCCAGGCCACTTCACTATTGCTGGTAGATGCAGGCTGGAGCACCGAACAGACGCAGATTGTTCAAGCCCTCTCTCAAGTCTCTTCGCTTCCTCCATCCCACCTAATCAATACACATTGGCACTTCGACCACACCGATGGTAACGATTGGATTCAGGCAAAAGGCGCCATCATCACTGCTCACCGCAACACGCTGAAGCGCTTGGCCACAACCCAATACAACGACGCGCTTGGCGCGGTCTTTCCGGCCTCGCGCGCTGCCGCCCTCCCGACAGATCTCTTCGAAACAGAGAAACACACAAGGGTGGGAGACGTGAACCTGACGATGAGGGCTTATCCACCGGCTCATACCGATGGCGATATTAGCGTCCACTTTGAAGAACTCGACATCCTGCACGTCGGGGATACGTGGTCGAACGGATTATATCCCTTCATTGACGCCCCGAGTGGAGGCCATATCGACGGAATGATCCACGCCACCGAAGCAAATCTGCGTCTGGCGTCCGCGGGCACGGTCATTATCCCAGGGCATGGGGCGGTCGGCGACCGTGAACAACTGCAGCGTTCGCTCAACATGCTGACCGGCGTACGCGAGACAGTGGCAACGAAGAAACGGCAGGGACTAACTCTCGCCGAAGTCATCGAATCCAACCCCGTCGCTCCGTATGAGTCGCATTTCAGCAGTTCCTTCGTGCCCGTCGAACTCTTCCTGGGCTGTGTATACGTTGGGGTTTAGCTGCATGTTTGATTCTGTTAACTCACGGCAAGAACACTTGGATATCTCTTGCACAAAACGTGTTTCGCGAGTTCTCGGTCTCTTCCAAGGAAGATGGACAATCCCAATCCTCTGTGCGATGCGGGCACGTCCGGTGCGCCTTAGCGAACTCAAACGTGAGATCAAGTAGCATCCCGCAAGGGCTTCCTCTTGCAAGCAGTTGAGATATTGACTCGGTTATGACGCGGCTTCCTTGCAAGTCAGCTCCCGAAGCTTCTTCTTCGTTGCATCCAATATCTCCTTTGACAATGCGGGATCGTCGACCGCGCGCGAGAGACTGATGGCGCCCATCATTGCGCACATGAGAAGCATCGCAGCCGCACGCCGGTCGGAAGCCCTCCTCCCCGGAACAGCATTTTGCGCGACCGTGAGTCCGGTCTTGAATCGTTCCGTCATCACACTCCGAGCGCCTTGACTGGCACGAGCGAAATCGCTTAGAAGAGCTCCCATTGCGCATCCGGTTCCTGGAGAATCGCGATGCGCGGCACTGAGGTATGTGGTGATGAACTCCAAGACCGGCGCTTCTCCTCCGCGAAAGGCATCGTAGTCCGCCATCGCCTCAGTCAAGGCTTCGACGACAAGGGCATCCCTGCTCTCAAAGTGCTTGTAAAAACCACCCACGGTACCACCAGACTCCGTCATCACGTCCGCCACGCTGATGCCTTCGAGGCCAAGCTCGCGGAAGCGTTTCGCCGCTACTTTCACGATTCGGTTATGCGTTTCGCGCTTGCTTGCTGAACGATTCATCGATTGCCCCTCCGACTCGGATTATAGGCATACTCTTGACAGGATGTCCTGAAGGTCGGAGTATGGTCATACGCCCAAACGCATCGCCTTGGTCCAGGCATGATGCAAGCAAGGCGAGGAGATCCCATGTCCCGAGTAGACGCTCTATACCAACCGCTTCAGCTGAAGGGCTTGCACCTGCCCACCCGCATCGTAATGGCTCCGATGAGCCGCGGATTCTCCCCGGGCGGCATTCCCACGGCGGAGGTCGCACAGTACTATGCGAAGCGTGCTGGGGCTGAGGTCGGACTCATCCTGTCTGAAGGAACCGGCGTGGCCCGTCCTGCTTCACTGCATGGCCCCAGCTTCCCCCACTTTTATGGCAAGCAAGCGCTTGCCGGTTGGAAGGGCGTCATCGACGCGGTGCATGCGGCAGGAGGCCTGATGGCGCCACAGCTGTGGCATGTCGGCGCGATGACGTATGGGGATCCACCGGTCATGTACCCGTTTGAAAGCCCATCGGGGCTGACTGCGCCGGATCGTCCTCTCGGCAATACCATGAGCGACGAGGACATCGCAGACACGATTGCTGCTTTTGCTCAGGCCGCATTCGACGCGCAACAGCTCGGATTCGATGCCGTTGAGCTGCATGGTGCACACGGCTATCTCATCGACCAGTTCTTCTGGAAGGGCACTAACCTTCGGTCGGACCACTACGGCGGACCCACGATGGTTGAGCGTGGACGATTCGCTGCTGAGATCCTCCGCGCGGTGCGCGCCAGAGTCGGCACCGACTATCCCATTCTCATTCGTCTTTCGCAGTGGAAGCTGAATGATTATGGCGCTCAAGTGGCGAAGACGCCGGTCGAGATGGAGCAATGGCTGCAACCCCTGGTCGATGCCGGCGCGGACATGCTGGATTGCTCGCAACGGCGCTTCTGGGAGCCCGAGTTTCGCGGTTCGGATCTCAACTTCGCGGGATGGGCTAAGAAGCTGTCTGGCCTGCCTACGATCACGGTGGGGTCGATTGGGCTCTCGGGCGAGATCATGGCTGCCTTTGCAGGAGAATCGTCCAAGCCGACGCCGCTCCAGGAGTTGCTGCGCAGGTTTGATCGCGGCGACTTCGATCTGGTTGCGGTTGGCCGGGCGCTCCTGCAGGATCCGCAATGGGCAATGAAGGTGCATCAGGGACGCGATCACGAACTAATGAACTTCGAAGCTGCGGCCATGGGAACGCTTTCCTAAGAGCAGAAGACCGGCAGATGGAGACTGGCCTGTGCCTTTCGCCGACCGACTCGCGCTAATCACCATGAGTAAAGGCGGAACCTATACGTTTGTGCGAACTGAGAAGAATCATCCCAACCGCATCAAAAAAAGCCATCACCGCCAGCCTGCCACACGGTCTCCTCGTTGTAGAGCTGCTTCCGTCCAGATGCGTTCGAAGCCTTTCGACGCTCCGGTGATGAGCCAAATCTTGTTGTCGCTCATGTGACTCTCCCTTACGCCTTTCTGCCCAGCCTCTCCAGGGCGAACCGATACCAATTGTGGTGCTCCACTGCCAGGTGCTCGCGGTGATGGTTCAAATTGTGGTCGGGGATGGCGCTGCCAAAGTACAGCGCAAGTTTCGCCTCGAAACCTTCTGATGTGGTTCGAAACTGATGCATTCCCGCGGTGATGAACTCACCTTCCCGCGTGAAACCCTTTGCGACCAGGCGCGCCGGATAATCCGGATCGGGGGCAACTTCGCTGAGGAAGTCGTCGCTGAGCGCCATTCTGAGATCGAGAGGCTCACCTCCGCACACTTCGATGGCGCGCATCTTTCCGTTATCAGACCCCATCAGGTAGTGCTCGGGTTCGGCTGCGAGCATTGTTTGTGTGTCTTTTGCGATTTCGTGGAACTGCTTGATGAACTCGGCTGGGGTCATACCAGTGGCCTTGATCAGGACGTCACTGGGTTTCAGCACACCGTTTGCGTCGGCGATCCATTTCTTGAAGAGCGCGTCCGATGCGGCTAACTCTTCTTCCGTGAAAATTTCAGGTGCCTTCCGTCCTCGTTCCTTCCAGAGTTTCAGTGCTCCGTGCGCATGCTGCAACTCCATCAGGTCTATTCCTGCATCGTCGTACGTTTTGCCGCCAAAGGTCGCCGTGAACATGGGTATCTCCTCGCAAGTTGAAGTGAGAGGCTGGTCCAGCGCGATACGCATAACCCGTCTCAAATTTAGATTTGAAATCATAATTTGAATTTGTGCAAGCGCAGCGGCTAAAGTATAGGTAAGCGTATGAGAGCTAAGAAGGTTGATAATCCGACCCGGACTCGTGCTGGCGTCAAACCACCGCGACCTGGCACACCGCGTGAACTATTGCGAGCGGGGGGCGAGGTGTTCGGGGAAAAAGGGATTCACGCGGCTACAGGGCAGGAAATCTGCCACCGTGCAGGAGTGAACACCGCTGCGATCAACTATTATTTTGGCGGGCTAAGCGGCCTGTACGAAGCTGTGCTTGTAGATGCGATTCAGCAGGTCGGCAAGATTCAAGCACTCTCAAAAATTGCGGCCACGGGCAGCGACGCTCGGGAACAGCTCTCAGCGATCATCACCATGTTGGTCACCGCCGCGACCAAGCGAACCACGGAAACATGGGTCATCCGAGTTCTGTTGCGCGAACTCCTCACTCCATCCTCGACGTTTGAAAGGTTGTTCCTGGAGGCGGAGATCCTACCGAAAGGACAGATTTTCAGGAAGGTCGTCGCGGAAATTATGGGTTTGCCTGTCGATCACCCTGCGGTGGCTCAGGGCTGCATCTGTGTTTTTGCCCCTTGGCAGATGGTGATTGTCTCTCCTGACAATATGTTGAACCGGGTCTTTCCCGCGTTTGATTTGAGAGCCTCGAATGGAATAGTGGCGGAACGTGCGATCGCCTTTGCTTTGGGCGGACTGGATGCCTTAGCCAAGGCGGAAAGCATTCGACCGAACCATACCGCCACCGAGACTAAACCGTCTCATCGCCCAAATGCCAGGCGGCGCGCCGGGGGGCGCTAGTGGAACCGCCATGTTGTTACAGCTGCTTTTCGGCGAAGATGAAGTATGTCAATCGGCTCTGAAGCTCGCCGTTACATCCCGGACATGCCAACCTTTCACTCTGACGCTGAATGACGGATGGCCTTTGACTGCGCATCCAGATCCACTGCTACTGAATTGAAAAACTCGCCTCCCACCTCTACAGCGAAATCAGGCCCCCGACGTGAAACAACTTGGCTGCGCCTTTCCTTCCGCAAGCTGCTCCGCCACCTTCGCTGCGGCTTTAGCGAAGAAATCGTATCCCTCGCCGCTCTTGAACCAGGCTGTGCGCATGGTGCCGTCGTCCCATTCAACGCGGGCACGCGCACAGGACGCTCGGCGTGGAGAGAGCGGTGAAGCGAATGCCGCGAGTCTCCTAACAGCAAAGTCACGGATTGCAGGTATCGAAAAGAGCGCAGCTATCAAAGGAATCACAAAGCGAATAGGACCACATGGTGCTGCTTCCAAACATGCCACGACGTTCGGCGCGTTGCTCGCACGTCTCGCCGCTTCCAACTCACCACTTGCAATGGATGCGGTTTTCGCCGTCGTGCCACCGGGAAGCGTGAACTGCTCCTGGTCGTCGCCTGCAAGACACTGTCGCAATTTCCCATCGGCGTAGCGACGTCCACCGTAACGGGCTGATTGTGTTGATGACAACGCCGGGCTTAGCGCGTGTAATTTGAGCCGCGATCTCTGCAAGAGAACCAGCCGCAACGATGTCCGCCTCGATATTGAGGCTCGCCGCCGCTTCGCGAAGAGAGCCACCGTCACGCTTTACAAGCGCGTTGATGCTCAGCGCTGAAAGGGCTTGGGAAGTTTTTAGCAGGTCAATGATGCCACTGTGAACGTCACTATATTCCGCGTCGGGCCGGTTTTGTCTCGGCATTTCACTCCAAAGCTCATTTTAGTAGTTCCGTACGTCGGCTCGCGGAGCCACGCCCCCCGTAAGAAAACGCTTGTGAGCTGCCCCGCCACGACGCAGCCCACGGCCCTCAGATTTGGTGTCAAATTGGTGTCAAATAGCGCCGATTATGCCGGTTTTGCCGGTTATTCCGTCTTCTAACCACTTTACCGTCAATAACTTAGGTTTCTGACAGTTCCATGGCATGGAAGAGGTCGTCGGTTCGATCCCGATCAGGTCCACCAAATAAACTACTGTAAAATCAATAGCTTAGAGAAAGGCAAAACGAACCGTACAGAAATCGTACAGCCGGTTATACTGTCTGCGTGCACGCCGATTTCCCGCAGACAGGAGTGCGACCTCATGCTCTCGCCCTACACTCGCCATTACCCGCCCTGCAAACAGACCGAGATCTCTTACCGCCGCTGCCGCTGCCCAAAATGGATCCAGGGCACGCTACCCGATGGCCGCTACCTGCGCAAAACTGCCAAGACGCGCAGCTGGGAGAAAGCGGAGACGCTCTGCCGCAGGCTAGAAGACGAGTCCGATCCCAACAAGCCCGAGGCCCGGCCCCGCGCCAAGATCGTCGATGCCATCCAAACCTTCCGGAAAGACGAAGAGTCCCGCAGCCTGACCTCTGGCACTCTCAAAAAGAGCCGGTACTTCTTCGAGACGCAGTTGAAGGAGTGGGCGCACGAGGAAGGGCTCGTCTACCTCGATCAGCTCACGCCGGCGGTGCTGACGAAGTTCCGTTCCGGCTGGGGAAACGCCGCGCAGACCACGCGGCGCAAGCACGAGCGGCTGATCGCTTTCCTCTGGTTCTGCGTGCGCATGGACTGGATCACGAAGAACCCGGCCATCCTTTTGAAGCGCGTCCGGGTAGAGTCCGTTCCCACTGGTTACTTCACCAAAGAAGAGTTCCGGGCGCTGGTGGATGCCACCTTCACTTACGGCGACTGGCGTGGAGGCCATGACTTCGAGCACCGCCGCGACCGGCTGCGCGCGCTGATCCTGCTCATGCGCTGGTCGGGGCTGGCGATCACCGATGCCGTGACGCTGGAGCGGGAACGGCTGAGCGACGGTGGAAATTTGTTTCTTTATCGCGCCAAGACCGGCGTCCCGGTGTATGTACCGCTGCCGCCGGAGGTGCATGCCCTTCTCCGTTCGCTGCCCAGCGCGAATCCTCATTATTTCTTCTGGAGCGGCAATGGTGACCGGGAGACCGCTAAGCGGGGATGGGTACGCTCCCTCGCTCTACTCTTCAAGAATGCCGCCTTGAAAAACCCGGATGGGACGCTGAAGCGCTGCCACTCCCATATGTTCCGCGACACCTTCGCGGTCGAGTTGCTGTTGGCCGGAGTGCCGATCGATCAGGTTTCCTTGCTGCTCGGACACAGCAGCGTCAAGGTAACGGAGAAGCACTACGCGCCCTTCGTCAAAGCGCGGCAGGCACAGTTGGCGCAGTCGGCACGCATGGCGTGGGATCAGCCGGAGAAAAAGCACGCTTCCGAACCTGTACGAAGCAGAAGACCCGCCATTACAAAAGTGGCGTGACAGTCTCCTTGCCTAATTATTCCCCGCGCAGGGTATAATTAGGCAAGGAGACATCTCCCATGACTGGCTATACACCCACCGAGGCATCGCTACTGACCGGACTGCCACTGACCGCTGTCCGCCGAGCGCTTGAGGACGACGCAGTGCCATCCCAAAGTGTACGTTCTGGACGCGTCGTACAAAGGGTCATTTCCGGCGAGGGTCTGCTCTGCCTAAAGCTAGAGCAACTTGGTGTCGGGCGGCTTCCGCTTGCGTATCGCAAGCGCATTTATCGTGCTGTTCTTGCCCAACCAAATATTCCCCAATTGAAAGAATCCGAAGTGGTCGTCATCGAAGTACACAGGGCCAGAACGGATCTCAAGAGCGCCATGAGCAGCTACAAGAAAGCTCATGCGATGGTCGTCGAAGACCCCGAAATCATGGGAGGGACACCCGTGATCCGGGGGACGCGAGTTCCTGTGCATCTCGTCGCCGAGATGCGGAGGCAGGGAGCATCGGTCGAAGAAATTCTGGAAGGGTATCCAAGCATCACGCGTGAGCACGTTGCGTTGGCAGAGCTTTACGTGCAAGCCCACCCCCGGCGCGGTCCCAAGGCTCAAACGCGGTTACCGCGAGGCGCTCGTGTCATCGCTCGAAAGGTTTATCCTTTGAAGCGTGCCTCCTGATGCGCTCTCATTCCTGATCGATGAATGTCTCCATGCCAGCCTTGTAGAGGTTGCCAATGGCATGGGGCATATTGCTTACCATATCGAGCATCTCGGCTTGAAAGGCGCTCCCGACTGGCAGCTATGGAAGCGGGCGCTTCAAGACGATTCGATCTTCGTCACCAACAACGCACAGGACTTTCGCAAACTCTCTCGTAAATCCGAAATTCATCCTGGGCTTGTTTTGATCCTGCCGCTGGTACGCCCCGAGGTCCAGCGGCAGTTGTTTCGGCGCGGACTCGAATACCTGGCAGGACGTACGAATCTCATCAATCGTGTCATCGAGATTGATCTTCACAAAGAGAAAGTGGACATTCAGGAGATTGAGCTCCCATGATCCCGGTTGTGGCCCAATCAGCGATTGTTTTTGCCGCTCCCGTATTTGAGTTGGATTATCCCTGGGTAGAACATTTCCGGCCGAGGTCTTGACAATGGCGGCTCAACAGATGCCTCTCGAATACTTGATGACCGCGAAGATTGATGAAAAAGGCCGGATCACCGTTCCCAAGCAATTCCGTGAGGACTTGGGCCTCGGAATCGGCGCGCCCATTGCCGTGCTGCGACTGGGAGACGGACTTATTCTGCTGCCGGAGCAGCGGCATTTCAATCTCTTCTGCAAACGAGTTGACTCGGCTCTGACATCTGCCGGAGTCACGCAAAAGGCTCTCCTGGCGACATTGCCGGAAACGCGGCAACGGATATTTGAACGCCGTTATTCGGATTCTCACTTCCGCAAACTCCGGTGAACGCGCCACATGACGCTCTCCAGTATCCGCAGAGTTCTATTCGCCGCAGCTTCGTTACTGCCGTTCTTTTTCAGGAAAGAGCTGGGGTTGGAGAATCTGGATGCCCTGAAAGGGATGAAGCACAAGCAGATCGGAGTCGCCCGTGATGATGTGCGTCGCGTGACCGCTTACCGCTAGCGAAAGAAATTTGTCGTCTTTGGGATCACGGCAAGCTGTTATCTGAACATCAATATCGATCCATTCCGATTCCCTTGCGAGAGCGGCAACGAAACGGCGAACCACATCCTCGCTCACATATCGACGAAATCGTTTCCGGTTAAGTACCTCGGAAAGTTCAGTGAGAACCGGCAATGAAATCAGGACCGATCCTCGCTGCATCGCAAGATCGAAGACCTGCCCAGGCACTGAAGATGGAAACAGCAGCGCGCTGACCGCAACATTCGTATCGACAACAACGCGCAACTATGCGCCTTTCAGTAATGAGTCCAGTTTCTCGGGCGTCAAACCTCGGGCTTGAGCTTCACGGCCTGCCTCTTCCATCACCTTTTTCAGAGATTCCGGTTCCCCGACGGACAATTCGCGCAGCCAGAGACTCAAAAGGACTTGGATCTTCCGTTTCGCTTCATCACCGGCGGCGCCGTAGGCCCGCGCCGTTTGAGGATCAACTGGAATCGTGATCGTGCGGCTCCGCATAAAAAAACTCCAGATTAGATTATACGGCAAACAAGACCAATGAACCACCTCAGGCGGGGCCTGTTACCGCTCAGTGCCGGATGTTCGCAAACGCCGGTGAACACGCAACATAACGCTTTCCGGTATCCGTAGAGTTTTATAGCCGCGCGTAAACCTTCTCTCCGGCATTCCCCACTCGATCACTCCCGGTTCCTTCTCAAAAATCCTGCGGATGGTGTTCCCGCTGAGTCCCCAGAACGCGGCAACTTCCCTGACTGAGTAATGTCTTTCGAGCGCGGGATCGCCAGGAGTGGGCTCCGGCTCCACCCACTGGCCACCGCTCCACCGTCCCGCCGACGCCTTGTAGGAAGAATCGCGCATGTGGGCATTCTCGAAAAGGCTTTATCGGAAGTCCAATCATCATTTGGCTCAGATGTATCAGGTTTCTTTATACCTTTTGGTGGGGAGAACAAAACAGAAGCGCGGAGGCGCAAAGAACGCGCGATCTGGCCCCACTTCGCGGCGCTCCGGTGGACGGCCCAGCGCAAAGAACGCGCTAAACGGGCCTTCTCCGGCCGTTCGGACGAGCGCCGGCTGCGCGCCAAACGATCATGCGTGTTTGGCACTTGCCGCGCCTGCCTCTCCGGCTTCGCACCCCACGGACGAAGACCTGTCCGCGGGGACCCCGCTCTCCCACCATCGCTCTGCTCGTTCTGCTCTGTCTGCCTGTGGGTACGATTTTTCCTTCGCTTCGCTCCAGGGTGAAAGAAAAAATCGCCCCACAGGGCAGAACAGAGGCAAAAACAATGGAATATCAAAGCAACCGCAACAGCGCATTCACCGCCAGCAATGGCTCAACCAACAGCATCGCCAGCAACACGGCTTCCGACAGCAATAATCGGAAGCCTGCAACCGCACAGCAGCTTGTGCGCGAAAACGTGCAGTATCTCATCGAGCAGTTAGAGGCCGGACACAGCGAAACACTCACCGCGTTTCTCAACGCAATGGCCCAATTTAGAAATTATTCCTTCGGTAATGTTTTGAGCATAGCGAGACAGCGGCCCGGAGCAACAAACGTAGCGGGGATGTGGACGTGGAACCAGCTTGGACGCAGGGTGAAGCGTGGCGAGAAAGGCATCGCCATTCTTGCGCCGATGGTTGGCAAGCCGCGCGAAGCGAAAGAGCGCGATAGCGAAACAACCAGCAATGACAAGCCCTTGCTGCTAGGTTTCAGAAAGGTTTACGTGTGGGCCGAGGAGCAAACGGAAGGCGCACCTTTGCCGGAGCTTGAAGCGATCACGGGCGAAGCTGGCGTATATCTGGACCGCTTGCGCGAGTATGTCAACACGCAGGGTGTCACGCTCGAATACGACGAGAGCATTGCACCCGCACTGGGCGCGGCTTTCGGGAATACCATCCGACTCTTGCCGGGACAAGCGGACGCGGAAACCTTCACAACTTTGGTCCATGAGTTAGCACACCTGATGCTAAAGCATGGTGAGCGCCGCACCGCCACAACCAAGACAGTACGCGAAACGGAAGCCGAGGCCGTGGCCTTTGTGGTCGCGCAGGGCATCGGACTCAAGTCTGAGCAGAGCAGCAGTTACATTCAGCTTTACCACGGTAACGCGGCCCTGCTGATGGAAAGTCTTGAAGCCGTGCAGCAGACCTCCGCCGTCATTCTTGCCGCAATCACAGTGGACGAATCCGTTTCGCAGGAAACGCCGGAGTCCGCGCAGGAAGTTTCCGAACCGGCAACGGGAGCAGCGCCCGAACACAAACGGGCGCGGCGCTCCCGCACTCAGACAGTCACCACGGAAGCGGCATAAACAGCCGCTTCTATCACCACCGCACATACTGGCGGACAGGTGAGGTGTGCCTGTCCGCATAACTTCCACGATTCATTCACCATGAGGAGAAAAGTCATGTCGAAAACCGATGCAGTTACCAGTGAATACCGCAATTTGCCGCTTACGCAGTTGCAGGAATCCCCCACCAACCCGCGCCGCCGTTTTGACGAGCGCGGCCTGAACGAGTTGGCCGAGAGCTTCAAAAGCCAAGGCGTGTTGCAGCCTTTGCTTGTCCGCAGTATTGATGAGAATAAGTATGAGGTTGTAGCCGGGGCACGCAGGTTCCGTGCCGCCAGAATTGCCGAACTGAGCGAGGTTCCCGCGCGCGTGGTCGAACTCACCGATGCGGCTGTGCGCGAGAGTCAGTTGACCGAGAACCTTTTGCGTGAGGACGTACACCCATACGAAGAAGCGATTGCCTTACAGGGAATCTTGCAGCTTGAGGGCGCACACTATGACATTGCCAGCCTGTCCGCACGGCTTGGCAAGTCTCAGTCCTATCTCACGCAGAGGATGCGTTTGACGGAGCTTCACCCATCCATTGCCGAGGCATTTCTGGCCGACCGCATCGGCGTGGGCCATGCGCTCGAAATCGCCAAACTGCCACAAGCACAGCAGGAGAAAGCCTTCGATGCCGCGTTCCGCACCGTGTGGAATGGCGGCAAGGAGTCCCGCGTGTTGCTGCCGGTTCGGGAACTAACAGCGTGGATAGAGCAGAACATTTTGCTCTCGCTCGATTCTGTGCCGTTCGATAAAGCCGATGCAACATTTGTGCCAGAGGCGGGAAGCTGCACTCAATGTCCCAAACGCACTGGCTTCAATACGCTACTCTTCGGGGAAATGAGCCACCGCGACCAATGCACTGATGGGATTTGCTTCAATAACAAACTCGGCAAGTTTGTTGAACGGCAGATCGCCGAGAAACCCAAGCTGGTACAGGTCACCACGGCCCACGGCACACGCGGCGATGGTGCCGTACTTCCACGCAACCGTTACGTTGCCCTACAACTCACGAATCCAGCAAAGGTCAAACAACCGCTCTCGCCCTACCAGAAGCCATGCAAACACATGGCTGAGGCAATCGTCGTTGATGGCTCAGAGCGTGGACATATTGCCAAAATATGCGCCGAACCAACCTGCGCGGTTCACTTCGCGGACCGCCGCACACCCGACCCGGCGCAGTTGGCAAAGGAGCGGGAGCAGCGCCGAAAGGAACTTGAGAAGCAAAAACTTGAAACCACTGTGCGGCACCGCACACTCGCCGATGTACTCAAGAAAGTTAGCTTCCCCCTTGAACGTACAGACCTTGTGCTGGTAGCGAATGCCCTGCTCGAAAAGACGGAGCCATTGCGCCGCGAAGCACTGGCGCGGCGTCACAAGATGGTGGACGGCTCTACCAGCGAAACGACCTATCCGCAGGTGCAAAAGGGGCTGGCGCAGCTTTTGCGGCAACTGGACGAGAGCGGTCTGTCCAAGCTGATGGTCGAGATTGTCCTGTTCGGCAGTGTCGAGTCAGTCACGCAGGATGAGACAGACATACTGGCCGCTACCGCCAAGCGGCATCGCGTGGACATGGCGAAAGTCCGCCAGAGTGTTGAGGCCGAGTTTGCCGCCAAACAAGCGAAGGCCGCATCGAAGCAGAAGCAGACTGTCAAGAAAGTCCCTGCGAAGCCCGGCAAAGCAGCATAGGAACACTGCATTTCATTCGGGCGTCTGGCATTGGCTGGGCGCCTTTTTTCTTGCTCCGCAAAGGCCCGTCGATTCCCACCCTTTGCCGTGCGCCTGCTGCGCAGGCGGACTTTGCTGATGGTGAGTAGGCCCAGGGGATTTCACCCCAAGCCCCTCGCAGAACCGTGCGTAAATCTCTCGATTTACACGGCTCCCATTATCCAACCGAATATCTGGTAACGCTCCAGTAGAAAAACATCTGAGGAAAGCTGTTCTTCATCTTGATGAGCCATTGCACACTGGCCTGCTCTCGCCGTTCCAGTGTCTGGTATTTGCGTCTGGCCCATTGCATCAGCTTGCCATCGAAATACATAGCGAAGCTGTGCATCGCCGATGGGTAGAACTCCCCGAAATAATTCCACCAGCCACGTAGTACCGGATTGTATTGCTTCGCCAGTGCAGCAAGTGTCGTTGCTGTCCGGCGATGGATACGCCAGCCCCGCACCTCCTTCCGCATTCGTTTCAGAGCATCAGCACTCACGCCCGGCATGAAGCCTGTGAATCTCCGGCCTTGACTGTTGACGGCCTTCCTTGGGCGAAATGTAAATCCAAGGAATGTGAACTGAACATGTGGATAAGAGGCATTGCGGCCACTGCTCTTGCAGTACACAATTCGCGATTTCTCCGGATGGATCGTCAACCCGCATTCCGCCAGTCGCAATGCGATGGATCGCATTGCATGTTCTGCCTGTTTCCGATTTCGACAGTGAACCACCGCGTCATCGGCATAACGGGCAAACGGGCAGGATGGATGGGTACGCTTCATCCAGGTGTCGAACGTGTAGTGCATGAACAGGTTCATCAAAATAGGACTGACTACTCCGCCTTGCGGTGTGCCGCGTTGCCGCGCCACCCGTTCGCCGTCTGTGGTCTCGAACGGAGCGCTTAGCCACCGTTCGATATACAGCAGTATCCAGTCCTCCTTGATGTGGCTGCGGACCGCTTTCATCAAGAGGCCATGATCGATCTGATCGAAGGCCGACTTGATGTCAAACTCCACCACCCAGCGGTATTGCCAGCACCGTTTTCTGGTGACGGCAACTGCCTGTTTCGCCGACTTCCTCGGCCGATACCCATAGGAATCCTGATGGAATATCGGGTCCAGTATCGGTTCGATGATGCGCTTGACCACGGTCTGCGCAATGCGATCAGATACAGTCGGAATACCGAGCTTTCTCGTGCCGCCCTTTGCCTTCGGAATTTCAACCTGTTTCACTGG
>Ga0224531_1000160_pt1 | contig 40568 bp, 35 predicted proteins | sample CBST100metaG_FD_179876 | JGI IMG/M metagenome (GOLD analysis project Ga0224531, IMG submission 179876) | Peat soil microbial communities from Stordalen Mire, Sweden - C.B.S.T100 | ecosystem: Environmental > Terrestrial > Soil > Wetlands > Peat | place: Sweden: Norrbotten County, Stordalen Mire...
GACGAGAAAAGCAAAAAGCAACGGCAACAACAAAGGCAAAGGCAAAAACCAAAACGCCATGAATGAAAAAAACAAAAGCAAAAACGACTTGACAATCCCGGCCGTCTCATAGAAGCCCCTGAGGGAACGCGGTTCTGAAATCTGACACTTGTTCAGAGGTTCCTTAGAATGTTCTCGACGCATCGATCCTAACAATCGCGGCACCAACACCTCCAGACCGGCTGGATCGAGAAGGTAATGGTTCTACTGCGCCGGATCAGGCCAAGTGGCATCTCGTTGCCATAATCGGCCGAGCAACCTCGTTTGCGCCGTAAGGTATCCCCCGCAGGGTGTGTACGCCCCGATTCACTCCTACCCCGGCCCGTATACATCTGTGTACACCGCCTCGGACCGTGCGAGGCTAACCGTATGATTTTATGCATTATTTGCCATTCTCGATTTGGCCGAGCAATTGCAAAGAAGATGAGTGTTCCTGAACGCAATAGGAAAGGAGTTGAGGTATGCACTCATTTGCCTGGTGGCCAACTCTCGCTGTTCTAGCTGTGGCTACCTTCACGGATCTGCGGAGTCGCCGCATTCCGAATTGGCTGGTGCTGCCTTTCTTGCTTGCGGGTATTGCAGTTTCGGGCTGGCTTCACGGCTGGCACGGAATCGGCCAAAGCTTTGCTGGTCTGGGACTTGGCATTCTGATTTACGGTTTTTTCTTCTGTCTGGGAGGCATGGGAGCGGGCGACGTGAAGCTCTGCGCCGCGATCGGAGCCTGGATTGGACCAGGGCAGTTGTTCATCGCACTTGTTTTGACAGGCATCGTCGGGGGAATCATGGTCCTATGCTGGGCAATCTTCGGTGGTTTTTTCAAAGATCTCTTCTCGGGCACGAGCGATCTTGTCTTCGGTTGGAAAGGGCGTAGATCGGGTGGCACCTCAGAATTGGTTCTTTCCAATCCTTTGAAGCGCAAGATGCCTTACGCTCCGGCCATCGCCATAGGAACATTGATTTCATTTTTGGGCCGATAAGGGATAGGGGCATAGTGTTCAACTCGCAGACGACCCATCTGTCAAGTTGACTGACAATGAACGTTGCATGCTCCAGGGAGTACCAATCCAGTGAACTCAAACTCTTCCTCAAAACTCGACCCCCAATACCCCGACGCACTTGGCGAAGACGTTCTGACGATTGCGCTGATCGGCCCAGACGAGTCGCGCCGCAATGCGGCAGGCATTACCCTCGCCGGATGCCTGGGTTGCGACATCCACGAGTTTTCGTCCTATCCTCCCAGCCTTGACGATCTGCCCAGATTGCTCGATCAGAATCACGACGTCATCATCATCGACCTGGACAGTGACCAGGAATACGCTCTCGAACTTATCGAGAGCATTTGCGCCAGTGGCTCGACAACCTTAATGGTCTATTCGGCGAAAGCTGATTCGGAACTTCTGGTCCGCTGCATGCGTGCGGGGGCGCGTGAGTTTCTTACTCTCCCCTTTTCCCACAGCACCATGGCGGAGGCTCTGGTTCGAGCAGCAGCCCGGCGCCCTGCTGTTCGGCCACCCAAGAAGTCGAATGGCAAGTTGCTGGTGTTTATGGGCGCCAAGGGTGGCACCGGAGTCACTACCCTTTCTTGCAACTACGCGGTGGCTTTGGCACAGGAGTCAACCCAGAGCACACTGTTCATCGATCTCGACCTCCCTCTGGGAGACGCCGCACTCAATCTGGGAATCACCGCTGAATATTCCACCGTCAACGCTCTGCAGGATTTCAGCCGGCTGGATTCGAGTTTCCTCTCCAAGCTCATCGTCAAACATAGCTCAGGAGTCTCCGTTCTGGCAGCTCCGGGCAAGTTTCCCTTGGTCCGCTCCTCCGATGAAGCGATCGACAAGTTGATCACCGTAGCCCGGCAGGACTTTGATAATGTTGTCGTCGATATTGGAACGAGACTGGACTTAACCAGTACGTCTCTCTTCAAAGATGCCTTCACCATCTATCTGGTCACCCAGGCCAACATCCCCGGGTTGCGCAACTCAAACCGCCTCATCTCGCACTTCTTTCCGGCCGGCGGTCCAAAACTTGAAATCGTGATCAACCGCTATGAGGCTCGCTCCCTGGGTATCTCTGACGAACAGATCACGAAGGCTCTCACCAGGCCTGCGCAGTGGAAGATCCCCAATGACTACGGCGCAGTGCGGCGAATGCAGAACACCGCCATTCCACTCGCGCTGGCAGATTCACCCATTGCACGGCAGATTCGGCAGATGGCCAGATCCGTTAATCCAATGCCTGCTGTTCCCGTAAAGAAGAAGGGCTTCAGCTTATTCGGATGACAAACCTTTGGATAATGACTGTGTCTGGATGGAAGGAAAAGCGTGGAACTGCCTAACCTGGAAAAATACAAATCGGAGATACACCGGACCCTGATCTCGAAGCTGGATCTGGAGAAGTTGTCGCGCATCAATTCCAGCCAGGCACGGCAGGCAGTTGCCGGCATCATCAAGGAGATTATTAGCGATCAGCGGGTTCCGCTGAATTTCGAGGAGCAGGAAAAGATTGAGGCAGACCTACTGGATGAAGTCTTTGGTCTTGGCCCCCTTGAGCCCCTGCTCAGAGATCCAAAGATTTCAGACATCCTGGTGAATGACAAGGATCATGTATTCGTTGAGAAAGGCGGGATACTCCAAAGAGTCGATACGGCGTTTAGAGATGATCGACACCTGATGCAGATCATCGACCGCATCGTATCCCGCGTGGGCCGCAGAGTGGATGAGTCCTCACCGATGGTCGATGCGCGTCTGCCCGATGGTTCTCGCGTCAATGCCATCATTCCGCCGCTCGCGCTCGACGGACCTTCCTTATCAATCCGCCGCTTCGGGACAGGCCCTCTGGCCGCAAATCAATTAGTTACTTTGAAGAGCATATCTCCGGAGATGATGGAGGTTCTCTCCAGCGCAGTCCGCGCGCGTATCAGCATCCTGATTTCCGGCGGCACCGGCTCCGGCAAGACAACGTTCCTGAATATCTTGTCACAGTACATTCCGCGAAGTGAACGCCTCGTCACCATCGAAGACGCGGCCGAACTCCGGCTCGCTCAGGAAAACATTGTCCGGCTCGAAACCCGCCCGCCCAACATCGAAGGGCTTGGGGCCATCCGCCAGCGTCAGTTGTTGATCAACTGCCTCCGCATGCGCCCCGACCGCATTATCATCGGCGAGGTACGTGGAGAAGAAGCCTTCGACATGCTTCAGGCCATGAACACTGGCCACGAAGGTTCAATGACCACAATTCACGCCAACACTCCCCGCGATGCTATTTCCAGACTCGAGTCCATGGTCGCAATGGGCAACATGAATATGCCCGAAAAATCAGTTCGCCAGCAGATAGCTTCGGCCATTACTATTGTCGTCCAAGCCAGCCGAATGAGCGATGGGACCCGCAAAATCACCAGTATCTCCGAAATCACCGGCATGGAAGAGAGCGTCATCAGCATGCAGGAGATCTTTAGTTTCAATAGGAAAGGAATTGGACCAGATGGCAAGGTTATTGGCACATTCCAGCCGAGCCACATTCGTCCCAGGTTCCTCGAACGGCTTCGCATCGCGGGCGTCGTCCTGCCGGCAAGCCTTTTTGAGCGCGAAATGCAGGTCAACTGAGTAGGCGGGGTCAACGGATATGGGATTGATCATCGGGGTTGTGTTCTTTGGCGTGTTCGCGATCATCGCTCTGCTGATGATCGCCAGCGGGACCGAAGCCTCTCAGCAAGCCAAACAGGTCAACGCCACGCTCGACTCAGCTCTCGCTAACGACATCGCGGAAAAGCACGATAGCCTGATTGATATTCGCAAGATCGAATTGCTCAGCGGCATCCCCTGGCTCAATCGCAAGCTACTGAAGTTCGAAGTTGCGCCGCTCCTGCACAATCTGCTCCACCAGGCTGATCTGAGCTGGACGGCGGGAGGCCTTCTTTCCGGTTGCGGGGTATGCTTTGCAATCCCGGCACTCCTTGTAAACATGCGCTTCCATTCAGTTCCCTTGTCTCTGCTGGTAGGATTGCTTCTGTTCCCCGCTCCTTTCCTTTGGGTGATTTTCAAGCGGAACAAGCGCTTTAACCTTTTTGAGCAAGGGTTACCCGAGGCACTTGACTTGATGATTAGCGGGCTACGCGCCGGGCATAGTCTCATTGCCACAATGGGCTTGGTGGCTCGAGAGTGCCCCGACCCGGTCGGCGGTGAATTCAAGACGTGTTTCGAGGAGCAGAACTATGGCCTTGAACTGAAAACAGCGTTGCATAACATGACCACCCGCGTTCCGTTGCAGGAACTCCGAATTGTCTCAACGGCGATCATGATCCAAAAGGAGAGTGGAGGGAACCTTGCCGAAGTCCTCGATAAGACGGCTCATGTGATCCGGGAGCGGTTCCGCCTGAAGCGACAGGTCGGCGTCCATACAGCTCAGGGACGTCTTACTGGTTGGATACTCACCCTTCTCCCTGTAGTGTTGGGAGTTGTTTTATACATCTCCAAACCAAAGACGATGAGCGTCTTGTGGACCGACCCACTGGGCATCAAACTCCTCTGCGCGAGTATCGTAATGCTGGTGATTGGTGGATTGATTATTCGCAAAATTGTGAACGTGGACGTGTGAAGGGAGCATATGTTACTTACGATTTTTGTATTTTGCGCCGTCTATCTGCTCATCGCGAGCGGCGGGCTGCTCCTGTTCTATCGCGAAGACATGTTTCAAAGAATCTCCGAGGTGATTAGCCCCACCCCCAAGCCGAAGACACTTCTGAGCACCATCCAGCAGACAGGTCTTTCGATTGGTGGTGTCGTGGAGCACTTCGATCGCGTTATACCGAAGAGCCAAACCGAAGTTTCGGTTACCTTGCAGCATCTCATCAGGGCCGGATATCGCAAAGAGTCGGCGGCCAAGATATTCAATGGCTCAAAGGTATTGATTCCTCTCCTGCTCTGTGCGTTGGCACTGGTCACCGGACTCGGAAGTATGAGCCCGTTTTTCGTTTATGCCGGCGCATTGGGCCTCGGATTCCTGTTGCCGGATTTCTGGCTGGGAAGGCAGATTTCCAAACGTCAGAAATGTATTCAGCGCGGTCTTCCGGACGTGCTGGATCTTCTGGTTATCTGCATCGAAGCAGGACTGAGCCTGGACCAGGCAACAGCGCGCAGCGCGGAGGAATTGATCAAAGCTCAGCCCGAACTTTGCGACGAATTGCGCATAGTCGTGCTCGAACAGCGCGCAGGGCGTCCGCGTTCTGAATCCTGGAAGCACTTGGCGGAGCGTACCGGTGTGGACTGTGTGCGCAATCTCGTCTCCATGCTGGTTCAGTCGGAGCAGTTTGGAACCAGCATCGCCAGGACATTGCGCCTTCATTCGGACGCATTGCGAACCCAGCGTGTTCAGGCAGTGGAGGAGATGGCGGCCAAGACGACTGTCAAGATAGTCTTCCCTCTTATTTTCTTCATTTTTCCCTCGCTATTTGTGGTCGTTTTGGGCCCCGCAATCCTGGCCATGCTCGATACGCTCAAGGGGGCCAATCATTGAGGAAGGAGGAAGCTAAATGGACAGTGTGATGATCATTCGGATTGTTGCCGGCGTTCTGTTTGTTGCCGTGCTTGTTCTTCTGATTCAGCGCCGCCGCGCGCGGGTCAAGTAGTTCAAATGTACCGTGTTTTAGCAGGGCAGCGAAGCTTTCATCAGTTTCGCTGACCAGCAGATCGAGGGCCTCGCCGTACCGGTGTCGCGTGAACCTGTTCACGCCTAGGAACGAATTCATTCTGTTTTTCCGAGAAAGGGGAGTCGCTATGGACAGTGTCATGATCATTCGAATTGTTGCCGGCGTTCTGTTTGTTGCCGTGCTTGTTCTTCTGATTCAGCGCCGCCGCACACGGGCCAAGTAGCTGGTATGCACTTGCGTTCCAGTAATACCGTGAATCCGCACAAACTCCGCTGGCCTGCGGGCCGGAGACATCGCCGTTTAGGCGCAGGATGTGTCCGAGCCCGTTCGGGCTGGCCAACGAATCGATTTTGCTTTTGTGAGAAAGAGGAGTCTCTATGGACAGTGTCATGATCATCCGAATTGTTGCTGGCGTTCTGTTTGTTGCCGTGCTAGTTCTTCTAATCCAGCGCCGCCGCACGCGGAATGAATAGCAGGGGTTTACACCAGGCACGGTAGCGTCGTTAAGTTGCGCGGGTTCAGTTGGCGGGCCTGAAAGTTTGATGGATCGAGACATTCCCCGCTCGGGCGGTGACGGTCTCTTTATCCTGCTTTGACAGCAGGCAGTGCGTGTATGCTCCTTCTCAGATATCTTGCAGATGGACTATCGTACTCGCTCCGGTTGGATCGAAGTACGTTTATGACATTGTGATCTGTTCGAGAGGACTTGCAAGAAAGTACTGGCCTGAAGAGGACGAATAGGCAACGGGAATTCCAAGAGAGATCCCGGTTGCCGGGATGGTAGAAGAAGGCGAGGCCGCATGGAAATACCAAATTATTGCGCATACAACCATACTCGCGAATGCTTTCTCGCCATGAAGGTTGTGGATGCAGATATCCAACACGCGAACCTCAAGGATCTGATTGCTACGCTCACGCTCAAATCCTGCGAGGGCCTCTGGATGGTCCCGTTTACGGGGCTCCCTGCGGCGGGTTTGGCAATGCCGGTCGATCTGGTGTATCTGGACGACACATACAAAGTGATCGATGTAGTCGAGTCACCCCTTACATCGCACGATGCCCCTTTGAATCACAAGGCAGCGAGTGTTCTGGTACTGCCGCCCCACACCATCTATTCTTCCCAGACACAGCCGGGCGATCTACTGGCGATTTGCATGGCCGGGGAGATGGAGCGGTGTCTAGAGAAACTACCGAAAATGGACGGGCAACTTGGGGCCGTGCACAGTGCCGCTCTCTTGAGGGGAACGCCTCTCTGGAGCGGAGGACCCGGCGTCCTGGAACTGGAGGACCGCTCCAAGGTTGAGGGTACCAAGTCTTCGCAGGCGCATGAATTTGATCTTATCGAGCCGGGAAAAGGGAGCTTGTCAGCTCCAATGAACTGGTTAAAGAGATGGTGGTCTCCTGATCCCAGAAAGGCCCCAAGGGAGTCGGCAAGCGGCCTTGCCGCTTACTACTGGACCGGCGCCACCCCAGTGCCACATCGCATTCGGGATATCAGTGCGTCAGGTTTGTACCTGGTGACAGAGGAAAGGTGGTACCCTGGCACCCTGGTACTTATGACACTACAGAGGACTGACTGCGGTGAAGAGGCCAAGGAGCGATCGATCTACGTTCACTCAAGGGCCGTCCGGTGGGGCAACGATGGTGTGGGCCTCCAGTTTATTCTTCCAGATACATCGGATTCACGCATAGGACAGAACCTCCTGATCGACGCGGTGGACAGGAAGGAACTCAACAGATTCCTGGACAAGCTAAAAGGCAAAAGCTAGGTAGTGATGAATAGTATCTGTAAGCGCCCTTGATTGGGCTGGAGTTACACGGCCAACAGGCCAGGAGAAACGCGATGAAGATACCAAGCGACCTGAGCGAACAAGCCCTGGTACTCATCCGCGGTTTGCATCGGGTTGCCGCGCTGAAGAACACGCATACCGGATGCCAGCCCTTCAACAAGCGGGTTCTCGCCCACCTGCGCCGCGACGAGGACGGAGCTGCGCTTGTTGAACTCGCGTTTGTATTGCCCTTGTTTCTGCTGATGATGCTGGGTATATTCAAGTTTGGGATGGCCATCAGCAACCAACTGACGCTGACACAAGCCGTGGGCAGCAGCGCACAGTTTTTGGCGCAAAGCCGAACCACCACCACCGATCCCTGCCTTGACACTTTCACGCAGCTGACAAATTCGGCGTTGAACCTCAATTCGCAGAGCATCGGCTTTACTGTCACCATGAATGGCGTGACCCCTGCAATGACAGGGAATTCATGCTCGGGCAAGCAGACCAACCTGAAGCAAGCTACCCCCGTAACAGTAAAGGCCACCTATCCTTGCGATCTCAGCGTCTATGGAGTTAATTTCGCACCATCCTGTACACTTTCCGCAACGGTAACGGAGTTTGAGTATTAACCCCAGAACCATCGAGGTGAATCCAATGAGAATAATCAGTAAGTCTATTGTCCGGGGCTTTCTATATAATGAGCGCGGACAGTTGCTGCTTTGGGCGCCATTGGTAATGACCGCTGTACTGGCAATTGCCGGGTTGACGATCGACGGCGGACAATACTATGTTGCTCGTAGTCAGCTCCAGAATTCAACCAACGCGGCGGCTTTGGCGGCCGCGGGCGGGGTGTACAACACCGGCACAACCAACAGCGCAACAGCCGTGGGACCCATCTACAGCAGTTCACCGGGAGATGAGAACTACAACTCCAAACTGGGAACAGTCGTCACGACAGTAACGCAAAAATGTCTTAACATGCTGATGCCGGCTGGATTAACGTGCGCCACGTCCGGCGCCGTCAGTAACGCTGTAGTGGTCACCCAGACGGCGACCGTTTCGACGCATTTCATGGCGCTATTTGGCATCTCAAGCCTTTCAGTATCGACAAAAGCCACCGCATCCATGCAGGGCATTGCGCAGCCGTGGAACGTGGCGATTGTTGTCGACTCGACGGGATCGATGAATGTGACGGACAGCAACTGCAACGGCGGAGTCACGGAATTCCAGTGCGCATTGGAAGGTGTGCAAGCTCTGTTGGCGGCCACTAATCCCGCTTGTCCTGCGGGTTCCAGCACATGCCCCACCGGCGCCAGTTTCCGTGTAGCGTTGTTCACCTTTCCAAACGTATCAACGAACACGGTTCATATGGACATGGATTGCAGCGGCAACCCTACGGCACTGCCGTACACCTTGCCCGCGACGACGGCAACGTCCTACGCGCCGCTCACATATACGACGGGCGGTGCTAGTCCCAAGACGTGGACTGCGACATACGAGGTTACTTACCCCGTCAGTGGCACAGGTGTCACCAACGCCGCCGCCGATGCGGATGCAAATGGCTTCGTGAGCGATTATTACGCCCCTTCCTCCACCACTACTGGGGGATTGAACGCCAGTTCCTCTCTTGTTGGGGCGGTAGGGTACGGAGGCCCCACTGGTAAAGCCGGTTGCCTGACATACTCACAGGGCATCGTGAACAGCAATATTGGCAATACGTATATTGCGAGCTCAATCTATGCTGCGCAGTCGGCGTTGTACGCTGAGCAACTAGCCAATCCCGGGTCAAAGAACGCACTCATCTTCCTGAGTGACGGCCAAGCCAACCTTTTCACGAATCAGTTTCCGAGCAATACTACCGCCAACGCCAGCGTAGGGTGCAACTCAGGGACTTACTCAGGCACTCAATATGGTCTGAAGACATGTGGAACCAGTACCGCGTCGCAAACCGGAGCGGTCTATCTCACTCCCGCGACGGTCTCGTCGGGTCAGGCGACGCTCGCATATGATACCCTCAGTTCGGCATCAAGTGCGACTGGACAGATACGAAGTGGAACTTCAAAGGGGATATATCCGGATTGGTACGATCAATGCCAGCAGGGGATCATGGCTGCGCAAACCGCGACAAATGCGGGAACTCAAGTGTACGCTGTGGCCTACGGTTCTGAAGGTTCCGGATGCGCCAGTGGATGGAATTACACCGATTCCTCGGTTGTCGCCACCGGCACTTACAACGTCCCTGTTACGCTCGCGGGGCTGATTCCATGCGTCACGATGGAAGATATTGCCACTTCTATTGCCCCTTCTACATCGACTTTCTACTCTGACTGGCAGCAAAGCGGCAGCGGCGTTGACCAAGCCTGCGTGGACAACTCGCATACGGCGGTGAGCCTGAGCGCCATATTTCAGTCAATCGCGGCAAACTTCCAGAATCCGCGCTTACTCCCTAACAACGCCTCATAGACACATTCAGTGAACAAGCCTTCGCCTCCCGGCAGGTCCGCCAATCGGACCTGCTGGGAGGCGGAGGCTTGTTACTACATTTCCGGAATAATCAGCAGAACTTCCACGGTTGAAATCTGCCCATTCTGCATGGCTGGCCTGAATTGCCACTGCTGAATCGCGTCCAGCACAAACTGGCCCTGCGGGAATTCCTGCGGAAAGGCGATGGCCAAACCCTCGAATCGTCCCTGTTGATTCACAAACCCATGAATCATGAGGGCATCGGCATTGATTTCACCGGGAAGAATATTGGGCCGCACGATGTTGTAGGGCCATGGTGCCTGGATGCGTGTGCTGTTTCCTGCCGACGCCCCATCGGCAGAGCGCGGAAGCGAATACTGGAGAATCCAGCTCTTCGGCAAGCCCACGTGCAGATAAACGGTGTAGGTAAACCTGCCCGACATAATCTCAGCAGTCTCAGGAAACTTCTCTACAAGCGAGGACCCCACCACCACTGCTCCGAATTGGCCGTCCTTCGGCAAAGTTATGTGTTCCACTGAAGGCTTGTTGCCCGAACCAGAGCCTGATGCAGCCCCCTGGTCGGGCCCGCTTCTTGCCCCGCTCTGCTTGGCGCCGCCGCCTGAGCCGGCTAGTTTGTCTCCGGAGTTTCCTGTACCTTGTCCTGCACCCACTCCACTGGCCCTGCTGGCCGAATTGCCGCTTCCATCCACGGATTGGTCGTCTGGCCTTCCAGGCGCCAATAACCCCGTGGAATTGTGAGAACCACTCTCAGTGACGGGCGGGAGGGTGACAGTTCCGTTCTGCATACGAAGGTCAGAGAGTGACATCACTGCAGCGGGAGTTGTCTGCGCGGATGTCACCGAGGTCGTAACCGGCACGAGTTGAGTCGGTACATGCCCGTGAAAAACCAACGGCGAAGTCGTACTGGGAAGAATTGCTGCGGCCTGCGCAACCATGTTAGTGGGTGATACGGCGATGTCGGCAAGGTTCACTGCTTTATTGGGCAACTCCAGCGAAGGCATTGTATCGGCGGCTGCGGGCTTTTGTGGCGGGGGCGGTAAGATCGTCTTGGCCGGAGTCTCTTCTGGCGTCCAAATCACTACGGTCGGAACTCGGGTTTCCTGAGAAAGTGTCAGATGAGATGAGACCTTAAACTGCACCAGAGTCTGGGCCCCCGGCGCTAGTTGCGCAACTCGTCGCGATGCTACCGGTTGCTTAGCTGGACTTCCACCCGCAAGGGGCGTGTGCTCCGCGACTTGCGGACCCGGATATACTAAGCCGCTCCCGATCAACCGCCGCATCTGCGTCTCATTGGTGTGTAGATCCAGATGCCGCATGGAATATCGCTCGGCGAGAACTCGGTCTTTAATCCTCGGGCTGAACATGATCCCATAAGACAACACCCCAAGCGCAACGCTATGCAGGAGAATCGAGGTCACGAAAGAGGCCGACCGTTGGCTTAATGTCTGACTCTTCGAAAACAGCGTAATCGTAAAAGATGGCTCCATGACTTGATGACTTTCCTCTAGCGCCACTTGATCCTTCTTCAGTTAAGCAGTCAAATCGCACGCACTCTCGCAACTTGGTGCAATGCTGAAAGAAGCGATGCCACCGTCCAGAAATGAATTGTAATCTGTTTTAGAGTAGATCATGGGAGACTTACCCATCTAAATTACCGTCCTTGCGACCACGTTCCTTCTTGCCATCCTCGATGAAGCCTCAAGTCTGCTATCGGTTTCATTGAAACTCGGCTGCAAGCCTCCAGCTTTTTCGTTGAGTCTTCAGATTATGTATACGATGGTGGTCTGTCTGGCTCACCTCGTATACAGTGGTTTACACAGAGACTCGCCGCTCTATTGGCTTGGTCTGCCGTAAGTTATTCATTGATATGGATAAAGACTCTACGGGAAGGATGGCACGCCAGTTGCTAGATTAGGATTGCCGCCGCCGGAAGCTGAGAAAATCTGCTTGTGATGCGGTTGGACCCGTGTTTGAACTTGTTTGGCTCTGTCAGCTCACTTCAGGCTCGAAGTGAAATCGAAACTTGTTTTAATGGACTCAGCAGTTTCCAAAAGGGACAGAAGGGTGGAGCTGGCCGCACAGCCAGTTCAAACAGGCTTCTAAATGAACCGAAGATTAGTTACGATACTTGTCGTCGCTTTCGTGTTAGCGAGCGCATGCTCGTTTCTGGTGTACCGCCTCATACGCAACCGCGTGAGTACACAGCAAGTGGCTACGACACGCGTGGTTGCAGCTGCCGGGAACATCAAACTCGGCACCGTTCTCACCGCGGCCAATCTGAAAACCATGGAAATCGCCGGAACACCTCCAAAAGGCGCCCTGCTCAAGCAGGAGAACGCCATTGGAAGGGGCGTTGTCTCAGACCTCTACGAGGGTGAGCCGATTATTGAGAGCCGTTTGGCCGCTCCCGGCTCGGGTGGAGGGTTGGCAGCCACCATCCCCAACGGAATGCGAGCGTGCGCAGTCAAGGTGGATGAAGTTGTAGGCGTAGCGGGATTTGCTACCCCCGGAATGCATGTGGACGTGCTTATCTCAGGCGTTCCTCCCAACACCCAAGGCCAGACAGCCAATCAGGGCACAGTGACCAAAACCATCCTTCAGGACATACAGGTTCTGTCGGCCGGCACTGATTTTCAAAAAGATGCTGACGGCAAAGCGAAGCCTGTTCCGGTGGTGAACCTGTTGGTCACACCCGAAGAGGCTGAAACCTTGAGTTTGGCCACCAATGTAAGAATCCAACTGGTGTTGCGGAATCCTCTGGATACAAAGGTTGACAAGATTCCCGGAACAGCCATGGCCAGCCTGTTTGCGGGTGATAACGGCACCCCGGCAACTGTTCGGCCCGCTGCGAGCGCAAAAGTTGTTCACAGAACCGTATCCCGTGCATTTTCAATCGAGATCATCAACGGCTCAAAGCGGAGTGAAGAAAAATTTGCTTCTCCCGAGGAAAACAAGTGAGAGCAAGGGTTGGCATTAACATCGCATGGTCTAGCGCATTGTCTTTGGTCCTCTGCGCCTCGTTGGGGTTGCATGCTCAAACCCCAGTGCCTGTTTCTCAACCCAGTGGAGTGTCCGGTCAGGATTCCACGAACGAACTCTCAGTTGCAGTAGGCAAAACCGTATTGGTTGACTGTGCGCGGCCGATTGCGCGAGTTTCCATCGGTCTAGGTGACTTCGCTGAAGCCTCCGCGATAAACCCGACCGAAATCATGGTGAATGGCAAAGCTCCCGGTGAAACCAGCCTGATCATCTGGGACACCAAGGGTGGTCGGCAGTTCTTCAATTTGACGGTACGCGCCAGCGACACTGTGTCAGACAACATTCTGGAGACGATACGCCGCGAAATCAGAACTGAACTTCCAGGTCAAACCCTAAAGCTCAGTTCAGAGAGCGGCGTCATCTTCCTGCGTGGAACGGTCAGGGACCTCAACAGTTCCGCGCGCGCGATCAAGATTGCCTCAACGGCCGGCAAGGTTGTCAACTTGCTCAACGTTAATGTGCCACCCGCCGACCCGCAGATCCTTCTCAAGGTGCGTTTTGCCAGTGTTGATCGGAGCAAGCTAAAACAGCTCGGCATCAATCTGTTCAACAACGGACTGGGAAACTCTCTTGGGGCAATTTCAACTGGGCAGTTCACACCTCCATTGACTGACTCTGGGGGAACGGCTATAACCACCGATCAGAACCTCATGGCAGCCTTTCCTGGCCTGAGTAACTTAGGCGCAACTATTCAAGCGCTCGAATCCAAAGGCGTGGTAGAAGTCTTGGCAGAGCCCAACCTGTTGGCTACGAATGGCAAGCAGGCCAGCTTTCTAGCTGGCGGAGAGTATCCCTATCCAGTCGTTCAGGGCGGATCAGGTGGTTCTGGATCGTCGGTTTCGATTATGTTCAAGGAGTATGGTGTACGACTCAATTTCATCCCCACCATTACTCCGCGAGGGACCATCCGACTTCAAGTTGCCCCTGAAGTGAGTTCACTAGACTTTACCAATGCTATTGAGGTTTCCGGATTTAACGTACCCGCCATTGCGACTCGGAAAGTGAAAACCGAGGTGGAGTTGGCTGACGGCCAAAGTTTTGTCATCGGCGGACTGCTCGACAACCGCGATACCAAAACATTCGATAAGATCCCCTTTCTTGGAGATATCCCGATTCTCGGCAAGTTCTTCCAGTCGATGTCTGATAATAAAACCAATACCGAATTGATCGTTACCGTGACGCCAGTGTTTGTTGCTCCCATCAAGGCTGACACGTCACTTCCTGATTTGAATTATCCCGATAAGTTCTTGCCGGCCAACTCCGGCATACCCATGAATAATCCGGATGCCAAGACGGCCGACAACACGCCAGTGCCGCCACCAGCTACATTGCCGGTTGAGAAATTGATAGAGAGTATGAAGCCGGAGACTCCGTTAGTGATCGACAGCGCAAAGGAAGGCTTTGGGGCAGCATCCGCAGACACGACGGTGAGCACTGCGCCAACTCCAGCACCCCAATAACGTTGCTAACATTCCAAGTGCACCAACGCAAACCACCTGCTGCTTAGAATGCGCTGCAGGTGGTTGAAGGGATCAGAGTCAAACTCATGAAGCGTATAGCTCGCATCTATTTGAGACTGCTGGATCGTTTAGCTGCGCGCCACAAGGCAGCCCCGGATATTCGCCTTCAAGTCTCAAATCTCACGCGGCACACCGTCCTCGCCACCTGCATGGAGGTTGCCGATAAGGGAGAAAAACGCAGGAAGGGCCTTCTCGGGCGCGAACGTCTGTCACCCGGAGAAGGAATGTGGATTCTACCATGTGAAGCTATACATACCTTCGGCATGCGGTTTCCCATTGACCTTGTCTACCTTGATCGTAAGAACTGCATCAAGAAACTCAAGAGCCACGTTCCTCCGTGGCGTCTGTCGGCATGTTTCTCGGCGCACTCCGTGCTCGAGCTTGCCTCAGGCACAATTCTCAGCACGAAGACAAGCCCCGGTGACAGAATCGAAATCTCTTCCGCACTCCCGCCTGACAATAGTGCGGGCGGTCTCTCCACGCTCGACTAGATGCGCCGCAGAGCCGTTGTCTACGAGTGGTTCTTACTCCGTAACACAGCTCGGCGCCGGATGGGACCTATCCTGGCAGATTGCCCGTTGTAACAAATAGATTTGAATCACACCGAAGACTGCAAGCAGGAGCGAGAGAAACTGCCCGCCATGGTTTGCGCCGACGGCATCAGTCTCCCAAGAAGCCACACATATAAATACCAACAGCGCAATTACCCAGTTCGCGGCTGCGCTCCACTTGAGATCTCTGAGCGCTCCAAGCGTCAGTAGTGCTGCAAGTGAGACCAGAATTGAATCGTAGACCGGTACATAGACATTCAAGAGCAAAGTCCATGTCAAAGTCACAGCCCAAGCCATGTATTGCCCTGGCCTTCCGATTGCAACTGACTTCCACAACAACACGGCAATCCACGCCGCTATCATGCTCAATGCGGTGATAAAGACGATTAGCTCTGGTTTTCCGCCCGCGCCGCAAGCAGAGAGGATGAAAGCTCTCAAGTCTATGTACTGCCAGAGCAACAGGGATGATTGGCCATTTAAACCGGCGATTCGTCCAAATGCGCCCAAGAATTGAGCATATGCTGTCCAGATATGTACTCCAGCAAACGACGTAGCTGTCAGCACGAGAATCGAAACACCTGTGATGAATCCACAAAACGTCCTGAACCTGCGAGTAAGAAGCAGCATCGGAATTAGGAGCAACAGTAGAGTCGGCTTATAGGCCAGGATTGAGAGAGCCAACCCACTCACAAACGGCCTCGAGTGTCTTTCCTCTGAGATCGCAAGCCCAACCGAACATACCGCAACCGTGGCAATCTGTCCATTTAGGAGAGTGTTGCGGAGGAAAGGAGAGAAGGCCAAGGCGAAACAGAAGCTCAATGAGGCTTTAAGCCTTTCCCGCGGATACACCTCTCTGAGGACAACTCCAATTCCCACGAAATAGAGTGTCAGCGAGACAACAGCCCAAAGGAAGAAGGCCAGAACAAATGGAACCCTTGCGAAAATGCTAAAAAATAGCGCAACAAAAGGCGGATAGGGGCTCGGTCCATAAGTACTGTTCTGCGAGTGGAAGATCTCGTTGAACACCTTCAGCTGTAAGCTGAAATCGTAGAGGCTTGTGAGTGGATATCGATATGCGATGTGGCCGATGCCATAAAAATAGATAAAGTCGTCAGGAAGTATTTGGATAGATCCAGGCATATGTCTGAACTGAAGCCAAAGAGGAAAGAAGAACCGCGTAACCAACCATCCAACAAGCAACCCCCAGCAAACGATGTTTGTCTCTTTCAAGCCCGGAAGGGGGCCGAGTAACCGATAGGGCCACCGCAGAAGTCCTGCGATGCGCCATTCCGGACCAATATGCCGATTGTCTCCGCTCATGTAAACTCCCCCACTGCTACGTCCTCACCGGATGTCGCACGCTACGCCTTCGATATTGTGCAATTCGCAGTCCGCAGTTCCCAATATAATCAGGAGAAACACGCAACATCTCGCGAGCATCATCCATCACTGTCCACACCGAAACTTTCCTGCCCCCACTCGTTTGTTGCAAGCAGCAGTTATCGCCATATCGGAGCAGCTCTATTCGCTTGGAAGCTGATCAATCCGCGGCTTACGAGCGGTAGCGCACGCAAAGAGATACCACGCAAGCCACGTGGGCGCAATCCACAGGTAGCAAGCGGAGGTCAATCTGAATCCACATAACGTTTCGGCCTCGATCAGGACGCTGACAAAGGCTAGAATGGCCAACAACATCCGAGACCGGGTAAGATATGCACCTTGTAACAGGGCCGGTATAACCACACTTTGATCGAAGAGCCAGCAATATGGCGCCAGCAATATAGAAACGAGCATCAAAGGGCTGCCGTCTCGCATCCAGTCCCAAGAATGACGGCGGGGCCAGAAAAACCCCAGCCCCCAAATGCAACCCAGGGCAACCGGGAAATATTGGAGCCACATCGTTTGTGGGCTGAGCCACAGGCGCAGCACGATGCTAAAGCACGGAATAAACTCCTTTTCGATCCCTGATGTGCGCATCATCTGCGCGTAGTCGCCCCACGCCGTCGGGTCGGTAGCATATACAATCGCGCAACTCGCGGCCATGGCAGCAGCCCCCCCGGCCAGGATTTTATAACTCCTCGACACCATGACCCAGGTCACCAGCACGACACCGAAAGGCAGAAAAAGGTGGGGCTTCAGCGTACAGAGCCAGAGGGAAGCTCCGGCCAGAAATGGATGTGCACGATACAGACGCAAAAAAAGGACGAGCCCTAGCAGCGCAAACAGAGCTGTTTGTCCTGCAATCACGCAGACCAGCGCTGGCGCAAACGAATAGCCAAGCCAGTGCAGGTAGTTCGTTGGGCGGCCATGCATCAGCCACAGCATTCGTATGGAACAAATAAGGCACGCCAGCAGAACCAGCGACCAAAGAAACGTTGCGGCTCGTAAGCCGATCCACCCTAGTGGAAGTGCAAGGGGCAAACCCCAGGGTGGGTTCCGCATGAAGCCAACACCATACGCTATGGGGAGCCCGACTCCTTGCTCAATCCGCGCCATGGCATCCCGATCATAGGGATTGGCGTGATGAGCAAGCTGCTGGCCGGTGGCCCAGTAGACGACAAAATCACGCCCGCCTGCTATCTGACCTGACAACGGTGCAACACAGATGAATAGAGTAGTTAGCATGAACGTCAGCCCGCAAACGAGCGCAATCGACACCTCTGCAAAGTCGTATTTCTCTTGAGCCGCGGAAGTATCCGTCGTACTAGCCATGGGTACTATTCTACTTCTCGCCTGGAGAGAGCCTCTTCCCTGTCGGGTAAGATTTCTTTCACGATAAAGAGAGCAATCGTGGCGACCCGTTTGAATTCGTTAACGATGGCAGAATCCGGCGGTGGACTACTCTTACTCCGCCGCAAAACACTGCTTTCGCGGCGTTCTTTGGCCTATTTATGCTCCGACTCTTTTACCATCGCCACTCCACCAGGCGTAGCCTCTCTCAGATTCCAGACTGTGGGCATCTATCGGCTCGGAGGGCGTTTGACCAAGCGCATGTTCCAGCCTTCCGGGTTCTCCGGAATGGTGAGAGCTGTTCCCACTGGAGCTGCTTCCATGCGCTTTGCATATTCCTCAAAATGGAAATCCTTGAAGGAGGTATTCCGCCAATCAAGAGCGATCCCGAAGACCATTAGCACGAGCAAGACAGTCGCTACGGCCTTGAGAGCGGCAACCCGGCTCCAAAGACACCATAGGAGCGTCCACGCGAAAGCAAGTGACGGGAAAAACCAATAGTGGATGCCTCCTGCGCGCGTCAGGAGTCCCCAGACGGTAGATCCGACTGGTGGAAAGACGAAAGGAGAAATGAGCGATGCGGCAAAGACCATGGAAGAAAAGAGGATGAAAAGTCTCATCTCCATAGCCGACTTGAGGAAGCAAATCAACAAAATAGCAGTTCCACCAGCTGCAACAAGAAAGAGAAAACCCGCGACGCCAATGTCTGGAGATGCCGCTAGTGCGTTGCTGCCCAGCACTGTTCCGAGATACACATGGCCGGCAAGCAACCGTGCAAACAATGCGGGACTGGCGCCCAGAGAGTAATGGGGACGGGCATAGGGGATCATGATCACCCCCCACATTTCAATCAGAGAGCATACAACGAGAGCGCCTGCAGAACCCCATCTCCACCGGTCCGAATTCTTCCATGCCAGGAACAACGCGATCGGTGCCAGGAAGAAGCAATACGGTCCCGATAGGCCGCAGAGCAGGAAGAGGAGCATATCGAACGTCTGACTCCACCGGCCTCTCGGTGGAGATGCGACCAACAGAAGGAACGCGCTCAGGGACAGTACACATTGTGAATTGGTAATAATGGCGCCGAGTTCTCTGCAATTTGGCAGCGCAAGATAGAGGGCGCACATGAGAGTGCGGTATCGCAGGCTCCCCCATGCTGAAGATCGGGAAGAAAGCAGACAGCACACAGGGAGCGCCTGTGCAGCGATTGCGATGAGGTTGAGCACCAGAGGAGCCAGGGCTAAAGGAGCGAGCAGCGCAAGCGCGGCTCCAATGCGTGGGACAGCATGAAAGTAGCCGCCAAACCGTTGGAAGAGCGAATCCCAGGGTCCGATGTTATAGGCGTCGGCAAAAAAGATTCGCCCGTCTTCGGCCCAGAATTGTGCGTGGAAGATTGCATCCGGCCGCCTGGTGACCAGCACGCAACAAGAGAGAAGGAAGATTGCCCCTTGCTGCCAAGTGCATAGGTTGCGTTGCTCCATTTGTTCTTGATGCATGGTGCCGCCTGCAATCTTAGGGGTGTTTGGCGTAAGCAGTTTCTGGTTAAACGAGATTGTAGCAGTCACTCCACCAGTGCGCTTCGAAAACATGCTTTTGCACATGAAGCGTAAGTGGAAAGGTGATCTCGAATGTGAGGGGATCAGGGACCCGAGGATGCTCCGTGTTGGGCTACTGCAGCCTGTTCTGGAATAGGGTAGGGCGACATCGTCGCAGGTTGATGGTCCGGCTCTACGAGCCATACCTTGCGGTCTTTGTAGTAATGAATGAGCTCCAGGTTGTTCGGCGTGTCCATTTCTCTTGCCCAAACGACCTTTGAGTCATCGATGTCTGCGGCGTTGTAAACCCATTCCTCATAGGGGTTGTGTCTCGATGAGTATCGGACGATGACAAGGTGTTTCCCCGTGAGTCGTTCCAGGACAGTCTTGACACGAACTCGCTCGGTGCCGAAATGGTCAGGACCATACCAGTTGAAGTCCCATGTGGACGGCCATTCGGGGAGCGGAAGATGAAGTGGTCCTGCATAGAGTCGCATGCCTGCAATCACGATGCAGACTGTAAGTGTTAGCCGAAGCAACGCCAAGCCAATGGGTTGCCCCCTGTTGGTCCAGACTCGCATGTGGCGCATAGCCTGCAAGCCAATTGCATAAAAAGCTGCGGTGAACGGCGCCAGATAGTGTGGGAGGAGGAATATCTCAATTCCCACGCCTGCTGCTAAAACTAGCAGGCTTACGACAAGGAAGCGAATGCGGTGGTCCAATAAGACGCGGCGAAACATGAAGATGGGCGGAAGCAGAGCGAAGCCCGCAAAGAACAGCAGCGGAATAGCAATCTTGGCCAGATTGGCAATAATGAAGAAGCCGACCTCAGTGTGGAAGTGCGAGTAATACTCAAGCTCCGCAAAGGAGTAGTAGACCCGCATCGCCTCATGGCGATAGGCAGGCTCAGGCCGCGGACTCTGCCAGATGAAGTAAGGCGCCATGGCGTAAGTGGTGCGACTAACGGTGTAGGGCAGAGTGGTTGGGCTTCCGAATGCGCGGTAATCGTAATACCCCATCCATGTCACGCCTGTAAGGACTAACAGCACCGGAGCAGCCGTGAGCCGAAACATCGCTTTTGCTGAGGGGCGAGTCCTGAAAGAAATCAGCCAATGCCCCAAAACTACAGCAACTGGCAGGCAAAGAAGAGCGCATTCATAGGGGCGGGAGAGACCGAGAATGACAACACCCATTGCCATTAGCAAGGCATAGCGGAGGCGTGGCGTTTTCATGACGCGAGGGAGTGCGCCCAGTATCAGAGCGCCTCCGAGAGCACCAATCGACCCGGCTGCATGATAGGTATTGATCCAGTAGCTGAAAAGGCCCAGGTGCACAACTGCGATCACGCCCCCGAGAAAAGCCCAGGATGGGGGCATCCATGCTTGTAACATCCAGCAGATCGAGGCGCACATGAGTGCAGAGACAATAAGCAGGCCGTACCAAGGATGCCCAAAGAGTAGGGTGCCTGCCGCCAAGATCATGCCATGTGCTGGAAAGTACATGGACATATAGGTCGGCTGCATGGTGATGTGGATGCTCTCAAAATGGGTCCACATTGCAGGCGTGGGGTTGGTCAGTCTCCCGTGTGCGAAGGTGTCCGCTGCAAGCAGGAAGCTGAAATCGTCTGGGACAAATGGAAGCGGGATAGGGCAGAAAGGGAGAATGGCGATCCGAAGAACGACGGCAAGCATACCAACGAACGCTACAGCAAGTCCACGCCTTCGAGCCAGTTTCCTTAAAGCTCTCTCTATGCACGAAAAATAGGGAGAGCCTATTCGAGGCCATGCAAAAGCTGTTGCGGCAGCAATTAGAGTAAGGGCCAGTTCAATTCCCGCAATCGATGAAGTGTGTTCAGTGCCGGGAGATGCGATCATGCTGAGCGGTTCTCCCTACTTGCAACTCGATTGGCAGTTTGTTTCATGATATGGCTTGGGTTATGCGATCTAAGAGTAAGACTTCGAGATGTGTTGGGGGCGGTGCGTCGCACGTATACCCATAAATAGTAAATGCCAATGATGAGCAGGACTATAGGAGCAGGTCTGGCGAACAGCACTGTAAGTAACTTCCCTGACAAGCTTGTCGTAGACGCGTGGAACCAAACGGCGAGATTGCCGAGAATCAGTAACGGAGTGTCTCCAGTGAACACGACTCCGGCGGCATTCACCAGAAGTGCAAGCCACCCGATCGCGCCGCCCTCGGCCCAGAGCATTGCGCAGGCCGGAAATGTGAGCAGCAGGAGCCTCGAATCATGTTGCCGATGATAGACGGGCAGCATAGAGAGAGCGGCAATCGCCGCCAGCGCCAGCCAAGCCTTTGCTTGAGAAGAGCGCGACCGCAGTGTAGCTAACATCCATACAAGCAGGAGTGGCGCGCATACCAAATAAGTGGCTGGATTGTAAATGCGTGGATTGTCCCAAAAAACGCTGAAGACTGTTTGCAGACCGATCGAGACGGCGCCGTGGATATTGGGTTCGACGCCGGCGGGGCCGGGGTTGTTCATATTTCCGCGCGTAGAAATGGTGTGCAGATTGGCGTCAAATTCCGGAATCCAATGCGGCGCGACGTGCGACACCCATAGAATGACCGGCAGACTCAGCACAACGGTCACCGCCAGGGTCTGCACGGCACGCTTCCGAAAGAGTCCCCCCGCCAACAAGAAATATAGCCAGACGAATCCCACGTCGTGCGGCTTGACTGCGAGGCTGAGCGCGAAGCATAGAATGCCAACCGGCACAAAACGTTCCTTCAAAAAACACCAGACTGCGATGACGCAAAGACTCACCGTGATGCCCGCCGTGTTGCCAACCTCAAGGAGCAACTCGCTTCCGAAGAGAAAGATACAAATCAAGCTGCCCGAAATGAGCGGCGCATCGTTGGCCCCCAGATTCCACATCAGATAGGCGGCCAGGATGAAGCTCGTTGCAGTGAAAAACATCCATAAAAAGTGCGCAGGTCCCCAATTCAGCAGCGCGAAAGGAACTGTCATAAGGAATGCAGTCGGCAGGTTGACATAGAGCGTCACGATACGGCGGAGCCCGGCGGAGTCCGAAGGCCGATCTCCCCCTTCTTCCTGATAAACGCGAAGCAACTCGCTTTCCGCATAAGGGTCTGAATGTTGAAGCAGGCATCGGGCAGGGTAGTAAACGCCCTTGAAATCCACCATTGAACAGGGTGAGATCCACTCCCCTACCAAGCCCAACAAAACGAATATCGTGCTGCCAAGTACCAACAAGAGTAAGCCGTCGAACCGCGCCTTGGTCATGCTTATCCTCTTATTACGGAATTTCACAAACCATGGACACTATCTGAGTAATATCTTTGAGTAACCTTTCTGCCGTTGCTGCCGAATCTTGGCGCGTGGATGACTCCCCACTTATGCGCGACAAAGCTGGCAGTTGTTGCCAGAACTCCAAATCCATACTTCACGCTGCGCTTGAAATTGATTGAAGAGGCTTCCTTAAAGTACTTCGTCGGGCAGGATATCTCTCCAATGCTGAAGCCGAACATCACGGCCTGAGCGATCATCTGGTTGTCGAAGACGAAATCGTCGGAGTTTTCAAGCAGCGGAAGAGTCTCAAGCAACTCCCTTGAGAAGGCGCGAAATCCAGTGTGGTACTCAGACAGCTTGACACCAAGAAAGATGTTCTGGAATGCAGTGAGAAGCCGGTTGGCGACGTACTTGTAAAATGGCATTCCGCCTTTCATCGCTCCAGCGCCCAGGATTCGAGAGCCGAGCACCATGTCATAGACTCCGCTAGCGATCATGCCTGCCATGGCTGGAACGAGAGACGGAGTGTACTGGTAATCGGGATGGACCATCACTACAATATCGGCACCCGCTGCAAGAGCTTCGCGGTAGCAGGTTTGCTGGTTGCGGCCATAACCGTAGTTGACGTCGTGGACGAAAGTCTGTACGCCCAGCTTTCTAGACAGGACCGCAGTCTGGTCCTTGCTGAAGTCATCCACAAGAATCTTGATGTCCACAACGTCCGATAGTTCATGGACGGTTTTTTCAAGCGTTTTCTCGGCGTTGTACGCAGGCATTACAACTGCAATTCGCTTCCCGTTGATCATGGCTTCATCTCCAGAACAATTCCACGTTTCTGAGACCTTTACTGTTTCAATGTGAGGCACCAGATAACTGCTCTGGCATCGGATACGGTGTTACTGTTGGCTGCTGCGCGTCCGGCTCAACCAGCCAGGCTTTGCGGTCCCGATAGTAGCGCAATAACTCCTGATTATCGGCGGCATTCATCTCTCTTGCCCATACAACTTTGGAGCTATCAATGTCGGCTGAATTGTAGACCCATTCATCGAGAGTATTGTGATCGCGGAAATAGCGAACAATCACGAGTTGGCCGCCTGGCACTTGTTCCAGTTTCGATTCAATTTGAGCGCGGCTTGTGCCGAAATGCCCAGGACCGTACCACACGAAATTCCATTTGGGCGGTGGCCATTTATCCATCTTGAGGTGAAGAGGCTCGGCATACAACCGCAATCCAGCCGTCACCAGGCACAGGATCACAGTCAGCCGCACCAACATCGCACCTACGGGTTTGCCTTCAAATCGCCAAACACGGAGGTGGCGCATTGCCTGAAGCCCGATGGCATAAAACGCAGCCGTAAAGGGCGCGAGATAATGCGGGAGCATATAAATCTCGATTGCCATGCCTGCCATGAGGACGAATACGCAGAGAACGAGAAAGCGAATGCGGCGATCCAGGAAGACCCGCCTGAGCATGATGAGGGGAATGAGCAACGCAGCACCGGAAAAGAACAGCAATCCGGACCAAGCCTTTTTTAAAGTCTCAGGGATAAAGCCGAATAAGGTGTGGATTTTATGAAAGTAGTTTATTTCTCCCTCAGAGGAATCGGAATAGAAGGAACGCAATACCTCGTGTCGGTAAACTGGCTGAGGCCGCAGTGACTGCCAGACGTAGTAGGGCGCAACAGCGTATGTATTGCGATCGACAGTGTAAGGAAGGGTAAGTGGATTTCCAAATGCACGGTAGTCGTAATAGCCCAGCCATGAAACGGCGGCGATGATCAAGGCTAGCGGGAAAACCGAACGTCGAATCAGCACTCTCGTTGCCGGCCTGGTTTTTCCAAGGAAGACCCAACGGCCGAGCACCGCGGCTACTGGGAGGCAAAGAAGCAGCCCCTCATAAGGTCGATTGAGAGCGAGGATAACGATGCCCATCGCCAAGAGAAGCGCGTAACGAAATCTAGCCGTCTTCATCAATCGCGGCAATGCTCCCAGCACGAGAGCTCCACCCAAAGCCGAGATGAGGCCGGCACCAGTATACGTGTTGATCCAGAAGCTGAAGAGCCCCAGGCGTAAGACCGCTAACATCCCTCCAAGCAGCGCCCAGGTGGGCGGGAGCCATGCCTGAAGCATCCAGCAGATTGAAGCGCACATAAGCGCGCTTGAAATCAAGAGGCCGTACCAGGGATGTCCCAGTAGTACCTTGGCAGCAGCGAATACCAACCCCTGCGCCGGAAAGTACATCGACATATAAGTTGGCTGCATTGTGATGTGGATGCTTTCAAAATGCGTCCACATCGAAGGTGTCGGATTGGTCAGCCGCCCGTGCGCAAATGTGTCGGCCGCAAGCAGAAAGCTGAAGTCATCCGGAACGAATGGCAGAGGTATGGGGCATACGGGAAGAATGGCAAGGCGCAAGAGGAACGCAGAAAGGCCAACAACCGCGACCGCCAAGCCTTTCCGTCGCGCCAAATGCGCAAAGGCCTGTTCGATGCGAGCAAACCACGTAGATCCAAGTTTAGGAAAGATGAATGCTGCAACAAAGAAGATCGGAGTCAGACCTCCTTCGATGAATGCCAAGGTAATATCGCGGTCCGAGGCGGAAGGCTGGAGCATATGTGTCCTAATCCGTCACTTTATGAAATGTGCCGCGGAGACGGGCGATGATCAAAGGTATAGCCTCAGCAACTCGTTGCATGTGCTGCCGGATTGTTACCAGAGACTAGGTAAGAGTTGTGGCAGTTTTCGTAAAGACAGCGATAAGAGCCGCAGTAATCTGGTTCGATGCGGCGACTGCCGCAACTGAAATGAGACTACCGAGCAGAACGTATTCAGCAAGATCCTGACCGTCCGACCGCTCCATCAGGTGTTGCATTCTCCAGACGAAGCTCCGAAATCTGGTCCTCATGCGTCCGTCCCTTTGCGAGTGAAGCATACGCTGAATCATTTGGTTGGGAAAGAGGCTTCCCCAACTGATTTGTTCTGCATATCGCTTCCGCAAAGGAAGGTGTCAAACTATTTGTGGGGCTTGACGAGTCCTTTGCAGAGACTAAGTGATGGTGGCGGCGATACGGGAAAACTGAGTGTTGATTGCGGATGCCACCGAACTTCCGCTAGCGACAAGGCCCAGTGAGAGTAAGGCAATGAGCAGAGCATATTCAACCAGATCCTGACCTTCCTCGTGCCGAGTCAGGCTCTTCAGCTTCTGTCTTGGTCTGAGAAACATGGGTTCACCTCGAGTGGTTTTTGGACTGTTGTTTAGTACAGTGATCTCCCGCCGAGGCCCATCGTCCTTGCGCTTTGACAGTTTGCTGAGTCCTTTGCTTGGGAGAGACAGTGTCAACAGACGATGCGCCTTACATATCTCTCCCGCAAAGGATCAACTTGGAAGTGTGCCCGGCCCAGGTGTTTTCTTTGTAGGGCTAGGTAATGGTAGCAGCAATGCGGGTAAACTGAGCGTTGATGGCGGTTGCAACCGCACCAGCGCTGGCGACGACTGCGGTGGAAAGCAGAGCGACGAGCAACGCATACTCGACCAGATCCTGACCGTCTTCGTTATTCATCAGGTTCTGGATCTTGACTAACAGCTTGAGGTACATCGAATTCATTTGTGTCCTCCGTAAGATGATTTCCCAGCCTCGACCGGGCACCCTAGACATAGCAAGTGGAGTGCCATTCGTGAGATCGGGCTCCGTTCCTGATAAATCAACAACTTGCGGATAACGACACAGATAGAAGCGCTCATTTAGATGTAAACACCTGTATACAGAGTAATGCGGATTGACCGGCCTCGTATACATGACTCAAAAGTGTGTTACTAGCACGCATTGTTCTCGAAAGTCGAAAAAGCGAGAGCCTTTGTGCTGCGAACATATTGACTAAACAGCGTTTAAGGCACAAGGAAAGGCTTTCGCTTGACCGCTTCTACCGCGACAGTGTTTGCTGTTTACCGATTTCGAGAAGCGGCCTGTGGTGTTGTCCTTTGACCAGCGGCGGGGCACCACCGATGGTGGTGCGGTGCAGGCAGCCAACTGGCGCTATGGACTGATCGAAGCGATGGCCGGTTGTCTGCGTGATCGGCGACAGGCGGGCAAGGTCGAGCACAGCTTCGTCGAGTTGCTGGGGAAGCGCATTCATGGCCTGGCCTGCGGCTATCCCGATGCCAACGATGAAGCGCGGCTGGAGGGTGATCCGATCCACAAGATGCTGGTGGGCCGCGATCTAGCTTCGCAGCCGACACTATCGCGCTTTGAGAACGCCGCCGGGCCGCAAGCTCTGTACCGCATGGGTATGGAGCTTGTCCGGAGTGTGATCGAGCACCACGGCAAGCGTCTGGGCGGTCATGTGGACGCTACGCGAACGCTTGTTGAAACTCGGAGCAATGGTCGTTGCTTCGGCGCGCCGCATGGTGCTGCACTTACCTACGTCCTTCCCCTTCCTCGACGTCTTCCGGCAAGTGGCCAAGGCAATAGGGGCCACGGCCGGATAAGCGAAACCACGGCGTAGCGGCCAGCCGCCGCGGATGTCGTCAACAATCACGGTGTGGAATGCGCAGCCCAGACAAGGACAAGGGAGCATTGGTATAACCCTTGCGCCTTCGCCAATCCGATTCCAGGAAATGCCATCGCGCTGGTCGGTACGCCGGACGGCGCCGGGGGCTATCAATTCTATGGGCCGGTAACGGATGAGGCTTCGGCACCCCAGTTGCTCGGCGGCAGATCGAACACGATCTACGGCCCCGGCTACTATACCATCAACATGTCGCTGTTCAAGAACTTCACAACGTTTCGCGATCAGTACCTGCAGTTCCGTGTGGATGCGTTCAACCTCTTGAACCATCCCACACTCAACAACCCGAACAACAATGGCAACAGCTCGAACAGCTCGAGCGGCGGCCAAATCTATGGCCCGAATTTCTTCCAGAGCAACACGCCGGACGCACGCTTCATGCAAGTATCGTTGAAGTACGCTTTCTAGAGCGAAACCAGAGTCACTGTGTCCTGTCGAGGGTTGTGGAGGGTCGCCGCTCCCTGGTGGTCGCGTCGACTTGAGAGCCTTGCTTTCGGGATACATCTACTGTGGTTTCGCTATAACCGAACAGCCAATCGCGGAGACAGAACGGATTCAGGTTCGTTCTGTCTTCGCGCCCACATGGCAGAGACAGAGCGGAGTTTATCCGTTTTGTCTCTGCTTGTTTATCATGTTCTGAGGAACTTCATGAAATATATTCTGGGTCTGAAGAGGACAGCGGCAATTGCCGCAGCGATGGCTACTGCTGTATTCACGCTTTTGGTCGCATGCACAGCCACCGGGCAGACAATCTTACCAAACTCTGAGGGTGAGTTCACTCTTCATCATCCATCCGTCCTTGTTCGCTATCACCACGCCACGGGCACAATGGACATCGAGTGGGCCGACGGAAAGAAGCTGCTTGGCCTGAGCAGCAGCGCTATGCTTGACGACGGACGGAAGATTTCGACAACGACTTATACGACGCATACGCTGGAAAAGCCCCGACATGTCGATGGCGCAGAAGCCGCCGAGGTGTACACAATCCGCAGCACGGCGTCCGGATTACCGGACTTCCTTCAGCACATATGGCTCTACGACAGCCAACCATCCATCGCCATCGAGGCCGAGCTTGTCTCGAAAGGTGCGCCGGTCGGAACCCGGCATTTCGACGCTGTCGTGTTCCAGGGCGCAGGTGCGATCGACATGGGTAAAGCCAAGTCTCTACGCATGCTTCATGTCCCATTCGACAATGACATGTGGTTCCGCTACAGCAGTATCGCGGTTGCAGACCTCAAGTCTGGCCAGACGGTCACCAGCAACGAAGTAACGGCCGTCTACGACAATGCAACCCGCCAGGCTCTGGTTTTCGGCTCCATCACCCATGACACATGGAAGACGGCTATCGAAGCCAGCGCAAACGATGGGCAGATCACCAGCCTCGATCTCTACGGCGGTATCTCTTCACCTACCGGCGTACGAACAGATACGCACGACACCGTTGCGCACGGCATAGTGCGCGGCGAAGACGTCGTCTCCCCCCGTATCTTCATTGGGTCCTTCGCTGACTGGCGCGACGGACTGGAGGCATACGGCGCCGCCAACGCGGCGATTCATCCCCCTCTCAAATGGGCCGCGGGAGCTCCAATGGGATGGAATAGCTGGGCCGCCTATGCTGACAAGGTCAACGACCATCGCTATCTTGATTCGGCTGCTTTTGTCCGCGATACGCTTGTTCCGCAGGGCTTTGGCAATCACAAAGTGATCTACATCAATCTGGATGCCTTCTGGTCGAATCTCGACGCGGTGCAACTGAGCGATGCAGTCGGCGTCATCAAGAACATGCATGGCGCGGGCGGAACCCGTTTTGCCCCAGGAATCTACTGGACACCCTTTGCCTACTGGTCAGACGATCTTGACGCCTACGTCGAAGGCACGGGAATGAAATATCGCTATCGTGATATCCTGCTCAAGGCGCCCGATGGATCGATACTCTCGAAGGTTGATGGAGGGTTGGCCATTGACCCGTCCCATCCCGGAGCGAAGGCGCGCACCACTTACTTTATGCAGCAATTTCAGCGGCTCGGTTTTGAATATCTCAAGCTCGATTTTCTGTCCCATGGCGCGCTAGAGGGCGTTCACTTCGACCCCACAATTCAAACTGGCATCCAGGCCTACAACGCCGGCATGAAGCAGATTGTCGACGAGACCGCCAACCGAATGTTCCTCAGCCTCTCTATCGCGCCCCTTTTCCCTTCAGGATATGGAAATGCGCGGCGTCTTTCCTGCGACACCAAGGGCCACATCAGCGGCGGCGATCAGTCGACCGAGTACATGCTCAACTCACTCACCTATGGCTGGTGGACAAGCAAGAATCTCTACATCACCGATCCCGATCACGTCGTGCTCGGCGACAAGGCCGACCTGGGCGCGCGCAGCGTAGCCGAGGGAAAGAGCCGGCTGCTCTCCGCGATCATCAGTGGTGGCATGATCTTAGATAGCAGCCGTTTGGCCGACGATCCGCAGGGCAGAGAACTTGCGCAGTCGGTCTATGACAATCGCCCATGGTTCGCAGTCGCTGCAGAAAATGAGACTTTCCGTCCCATCGAGGGCGATACCGGCGATAGGGCCGCCGAAGTCTTCATGCGCGCGTCTGCGCACGGGGCCTACGTGGCAATCTTCAACTATGATGATAAGCAACCGCACACCATCACCGTGCCCTTGGATCGTATCGACAAATCCCTTGCGAATGCGCCGTCCGTGACGGTAATCGATGTTGCAACGGGAATGGCGATCAAGCCGGCCCACTCGGCGCTGAACGTCGAACTGCAGCGCTCCGCGTCGACCCTGCTTGAACTGCGTTGGAAGTAGCTTTCCTTCGGACGCAATACAACTTCCCGAAAGGATTCGAAATGACGTCGACACGACGCGAATTTGTGTTAGGTTCTGTCGCTATTGCAGCTTTTCCTTCCCAGTCCTTACGCGCACTTGCCAATGAACCGAAGAAGGAAGCGGAACTGTGGTTCGCAAGCCCGGCAAACCGTTGGATGGAAGCCGTTCCGCTGGGCAACGGACGCATCGGCGCGATGGTCTACGGCGGCGTGGCGGCCGAGCGCATCGATCTGACTGAATCCACCGTCTGGTCCGGCGCACCCAGCGACAGCGACGTCAGCCCGACGGCACTTGAGAATCTTCCCCGCATTCGTCAACTTATGTTCGACGGCAAGTATGCGGAAGGCGGGGAACTCTGCCGGCAGCATCTTCTCGGCAGGCCCAATTCCTTCGGAACGCACCTGCCGATGGCTTCACTCCAGGTTGCTTTCAGTGGAGAGAACGCCCCACAGCGTTACCGCCGGTCACTCAACCTGGACGAAGCCATTGCACATGTCGACTACTCAAGCGGCAAACTCCGCTTCCATCGCGAAGTCTTTTCTTCCAATCCCGCCGATGTTCTGGTCACGCGTCTCACCTGCAATCAGCCTGCGTCTATCAACTGCGACCTAAGTTTTGCGAACCTCGCGCTTCCCGGCGAAGTGACAGTCGAGGGTAGAGACACCCTTATTCTCAAAGGTCGCGCCTTCGAGCACCTGCATAGCAACGGCAAACAAGGTGTAGCCTTCGTAACCCGCGTCCGGGTGCTCGCCGAAGGCGGCCATGTCGAGGCGAACCACGGTGCTCTGCGTGTGAGCGGCGCCAACAGCGTAACCATCCTCACCACAATCGCCACGAACTACCGTGGCGCCGATCCTGCCGCACGTTGCGTGCAAACTCTTGAAACCCTGCAAAACAAAACCTACGCTGAACTTCGTGCCGCTCACGTCGAAGACCACCAGACCCTCTTTCATCGCATGTCGATCAACCTGGGCACGAATCCGATTGCGGAGCGTAAGCCGACAGATCAACGGCGCAAGGCAGTGCGTGCAGGCGAAGCCGATCCCGGCCTCTCCGCGCTCTTCTTCCAGTACGGCCGCTACCTGACCATAGCCGGTTCGCGCCCGAACTCGCCTTTGCCTCTGGCCTTGCAGGGGATTTGGAATGACGGGCTCGCCTCCAGTATGGGCTGGACCGATGATTTTCACCTCGACATCAACACGCAGCAGAACTACTGGCTCGCAGAGGTAGGCAATCTTTCTGAATGCCAGGCGCCGCTCTTCAACTTCATCGATGGAATGCGCGTTGCTGGCGAGGCTACCGCGCGAAAAATGTACGGGGCGCCCGGTTGGGTTGCTCACGTCGTCACTAATCCATGGGGATTCACCGCAGCAGGCTGGGGTCTTGGCTGGGGAATCTTCCCCACCGGCGGCCTCTGGCTCGCGCTGCAACTTTGGCAGCACTATCAATTTACCGCGGACAAGCATTTCCTCGAACAGCGTGCCTATCCGGTCTTCAAAGATGCCGCCGAGTTCTTCCTGGCCTACATGGTTCAGCATCCTCAGCACGGTTGGCTGGTCACAGGTCCCTCCGTCTCGCCGGAAAACTGGTTCATCGCCCCTGGTGGCAAGCACTGCTCCGAGTCCATGGGTCCAACCTGTGACCGCGTCTTTGTCTACTCGCTGCTCAGCGCCTGCATCCAGGCTTCCACTACTCTCGGCGTCGATGGCGACTTCCGCGCTCGTGTTCAAGCCGCTCTCGATCGCTTGCCACCGCTCCAGATCGGAAAGCACGGCCAAGTGCAGGAGTGGCTTGAGGACTTTGACGAAGGCGAACCGGGCCACCGCCACATGTCGCATCTCATGTCGCTCTACCCGGAGAATCAGATCTCACCCTCTGCCACGCCGGCCCTCGCACAAGCAGCGCGCGTTACGATTGAACGTCGCATCAGTCAGCCCAACTGGGAAGACTCCGAGTGGGGCCGCGCCAATCTCACAAACTTCTATGCTCGGCTTCTGGACGCAGAGAATGCTCATAAGCAGTTCCTCGGACTCCTCGCAAACGCCGCGGAGGACTCGCTCCTCACTTACTCTCGCGGTGGCGTCGCCGGAGCCGAAAGTAACATCTTCTCGCTCGACGGAAACACGGCAGGCGCTGCTGGCTTGGCGGAGATGCTTCTGCAATCGCAGGCCGGAGAGATTCACCTGCTGCCCGCACTTCCATCGGCGTGGCCGAACGGAAGCATCACCGGTCTGTGCGCTCGGGGAGGCGTTGAAGTTTCGCTCTCCTGGGCTGAAGGCGAGCTCGTCGCAGTATCTTTCAAAAGCAAACATGGTGGAACGCACAAGGTTCGCTACGGAACCAATGCTACCCAACTCAACTTGCCCGCAGACCGAGCGGTAACGGTTTCCCGTCGCGATCTCCAATCAGCCTGAACAATGACCGTAAACGCAAAAGGAACAGAATGAGAATCCATTACCACAAGCTGTTACTCCTCCTTGTATTTTCGTGCAGTCTGCCTGTGGCGCATGCGCAGGCGCCGGTTGCCGCGCAGAATCCCGCCTCGCGGCCGGAAGAGGTCGAGTGGACATGGGAGGTTCGACCGTCGCATGTCGACCTAAAGCTTCCCAATGTTCTGCTGGCAGGCGACTCCATCACCAGAAATTACTTTCCGGAGGTTCAGCGCCAACTCACAGGCGTCGCGAACGTCTATCTGTTTGCGACCTCCACATCCATTGGAGATCCCCGCCTCTCGCGCCAATTGGACGAGTTCGCCTCTATGGAGAACGTCACCTTTCAGGTTGTTCACTTCAATAATGGTATGCACGGCTGGACCTACTCCGAGGACGAATACAAAGACGCCTTTCTATCCTGGCTCCATGAACTTCATGCAATCGCTCCGCAAGCCTCGTTGATCTGGGCGACCATCACCCCTGTAAAAACTGAAACATCGCCGGGCCCCACCAACGCCCGCATCGACGCGAGAAACAGCATCGCCCTCACCTTCATCGCCAAAGCCGGAATTCCTGTGGATGACCAGCACGAACTCATGATTCACCACTCCGATCGGTACGAGGACAACGTGCATTTCAACCCTGCGGGAGCCGTGATCCAGGGGCAACAAGTAGCACAATTCGTTCACACAGCTCTGATGAAAACATCCAGTTTCAAGTAACGGAATTGATTCACGGCGCCAAGAGCTTTCGCCATTCTGCGCTGTGTTCATGCGCACGCAAGGGAGGACGGTGGCGCTGAGACCCAACCTGAATCGCGAGGAAGCCATGGATACTAGAGCGGTTTCGATTCATATGTTGACCTCTGAAGAGCGTGCGAGGCGGCATTTTCTTGAGGAAAATGCCACTTGGCCCCGGGGATTCTATAAAGAGCAGAATAGAAACCGCTGTAGCCGGCGCAATCTCTTGAAGGCTGCTGCAATCCTGCTGGTGGACCAGTGGGCAGGCATGAATCGAGCGGCTTTTGCAAGGGCCTCCTCTGTCAGCATCGGACGCAAAGTCATTGTTGTAGCCTGCGGCGGAATTCGACGCGAAGATAGTTTTTCCGAGATGGGCTTTCATAACATTCCCCATCTTCATCATGAATTATTGTCGAAGAGCGCGTTCTATCCCTTTGTACGCAATGCTGGAGTAACCTCGCACTTCAACACGACATCCAGTATCCTCACCGGAAACTAGGAACGGGTGGACGACTGGGGTAAGTCGCGCCGAGCCAGCCCCACGCTGTTCGAGTATCTGCGCAAGGGCATGCTGCTTGCGCAGGGCCAGACGTGGCTTATTTCTAGCAACAAGGCTCTGACCAGCCAAATCGGCGCCAGTTCAATGCGCGACTTCGGCCCTGCATACGGGGCCAACGTGATCTTTCCCAAACAGTTGCTCATCAACGCCGTCGTTCATGCCGCGACCCAGGGCCGCGCTGTGCACAGCGTGGACCGTTCCACATTGCAACCGGAGATCGAGGGCATACTCAATAGCGAAAACTACGGCGGCCGAACTTGCCGGCCAAGAGCGGTTGTGCAACTTCGTCATTGATCTTTTCCTCAGCGGGAACGGGACGCTCAACTTTTCCAACGCCTTTGTTGAATGGGCCGCATCCGAGGCGCTACGGCGCGCCCGCCCGCAGGTCATGGTGGCGCGCTTCGGCTTGCGCAGCAAGCCCAAGCCGTCCACCGGCATTGACATTTTCGAGAACCAGCAGAGAATCAGCACGCTGCCCGACGTGGACGATGCTGAAGGCAGCGCCGTCGACGCACTCATCCTTGCACGCTATGTCTGGCTGGCAGCATCGAGGTACCCTGAACATGAGCAAACCTGCTGCCTTTGCGTCTCGGAATCCAGGAATTCGGTCTTTCAGATTGCGTCTCCAGGCAGGAGTCCAGAATGGATCCCGAAAGATTCCGTCAGTCTGGAAGACGTTCACAATTGGCTTGTGCACCAGCTAGTGTCTGATGTGCTTGCTCGTTGGCTGCGAGGCTTCGGCAATCCCGGCGAAATCCTTACGGCCTGCGATTCTTGCTGTCCGGTACCTACTGTTAGATTTGCGCTGCTCCCGTATCCTAATGAATAAGAATGAATTGTACTTCCACGTTAGGAGTTACGTTACGTTGACACCACCTGTTGATCGAGGCGTACCATAAACGGGAACTCGCGCGCTGTCGGTAGGCCGCTATCAAATTTGCAGCGCAGTGGAATTTGATTTTTGAACCTCTTCGGTGAAATCATGCCTTGTCTCATCAAGCGTTCTGGGGGAGCCATGGGTATGCAGTCCCGGCAAAAACGATTCAGCCATCGGTATGATCTTTTTCTCCTAATACCGATACTTATGGTGCTTCTCAACTGCGCGCCGACCGGAGCGCAGAGGATCGGCGTCACCTATTCCTCCGAAGCGCAAACTGAAGCAGCCCGGAAGAACCTTTCGCCCGCCGCTCAGGCGGTGATGGAGCGCTTATCCAACCTCGGAACGCTGTCTATCGGCGATGTACGCTACCATGCGGGCGAACTCCCGAATGGCGGTGCGGTCAATCTGGACGATTCCTCGTGGGCGACCATTCAGATGCCGTACACCGCTTCGGCCGATCCCGTCTGGTTGCGCAGGTGGATCGAAGTTCCCAAGACCATTCACGGCTACGATCCGACCGGGTCAAAGATGTGGCTCAGTGAGCCCACACGCGGAGGATTGACGGTCTACTGCGACGGTGTGCGGGTTGCCAGGGGCGAGGACATGGAGCCGTTCGTACTGCTCAATTCCGCCAAACCCGGGGACAGAGTGCTGCTCGCGATCCACCTTGAAAAGACTGAAGCGCCCAAAAAGCTCCGCCACATGGAACTGCACATTAACTTCGCTTCCAGTCGCCCGAATCCGGAAGTTCTTTACACCGAGTTCCTGTCCGCGGCAATTCTTTTGCCGTCGCTGGCCCCAGACGGGTCTTCGAAGCCCGCGCTGGAGGAATCGATCCTGTCGGTCGATCTGAAGGCCCTGGATGCCGGAGATCAGGAAGCCTTCGACGCTTCGCTGCGAAAGGCCAAGTCGGCTCTGGCGCCAATTGGCAGAATTGTCGGACTGGAGACATTCCACCTGACGGGGAACTCCCACATCGACGCGGCATGGCTCTGGCCGTGGACCGAAACGGTGGATGTGGTGAAACGCACCTATGGAACCGCGGCTCAATTGATGGACGAATACCCGGCGTACACCTTTACGCAATCGGCAGCGCAGTACAACGTGTGGCTGGCCGACAAGTATCCGGACATTGACAAGAGGATCAAACAGAGGATCGAAGAGGGCCGATGGGAAGTAGTTGGCGGCATGTGGGTTGAGCCCGATCTCAACATGCCGGACGGCGAATCGCAGGTGCGTGAGTTATTGATCGGCAAGCGCACGTACAAACAGCTCTACGGCGTGGACGTGCGCATCGGATGGAACCCGGACTCCTTCGGATATAACTGGCAAATGCCGCAGATCTACAAAAAATCGGGTGTCGATTACTTCGTCACCCAGAAAATGTCATGGAACGAAACCAATCAGCTTCCTCTCAAGTTGTTCTGGTGGGAATCTCCGGACGGCAGCAAGGTTCTGGCCTATTTCCCGGATGGCTATGGAAACAACGACTTCAGCCCGGTCCGCCTTGCGAACGATCTTGTGCATGCCAGGACACTCGCTCCCGGACTGAACGACATGATGGATCTCTATGGCGTCGGCGATCACGGCGGCGGGCCAACCCGGGCTCTCCTTGACGAGGGACAGCGCTGGATGGAGCCGGACAGGGTTGTTCCAAAAATGCAGTTTGGAACAGCACAGTCGTATTTCAACGATGTACAGTCCAGACTCTCCGCGAACTCTCCTGTATGGAACTATGAAACGGCCGCCGAAGGAAAAACGGAGCTTGCGAAGCCTCCAGCGGGGCAAATCAGCATTCCAACCTGGAAGGACGAACTCTATCTGGAGTTTCATCGCGGAGTCTTTACCACGCAAAGCGACCACAAGCGCAATATGAGGGAAAGCGAAGAGTGGGTGCTGAACGCGGAAAAGTATGCGTCGCTCGCGTGGCTCGATGGCCAACCTTATCCCGCGGCGGAGCTAACCGATGCCTGGAAAAAAGTAGTCTTCAATCATTTTCATGACCTGGCGGCGGGGTCGGGGATCGGGGTCATCTATAAAGATGCGCAGCAGGACTACGATCAGGTGCGATGGGCCACGCAGGAGGTCTCTTCGACGGCCCTTGGCATGATCGATGCGCGCGTCGATACACAGGTGGCAGGCCCCTCCGGCTCTATTCCATTGATCATTGTGAATCCGCTCGGATGGGAACGCTCCGGCCTGGTCGAAGCGCAAGTTCAAATGCCGGTCGCAACCGCGACGGTTTCTGTTCTCGATTCCGGAGGCCGCGTGCTTCCGTCGGAGATCGTTTCCAGTGACCGCACCACGAACAAGTTTCATCTGCTCGTCGCGGCGAAGGATGTTCCGTCACTGGGATATGAAGTTGTCCGGGTGACGCCCGCCAAGAATGATTTTGCATCCGACCTGAAGGCCAGCGGAACAACACTTGAGAACGCTGCGCTCAAAGTGACGGTCGATCCCAAGACGGGCTGCATCACCAGTCTCTATGACAAGGCCGCACATTTTGAAACTCTGGCTCCGCATAGCTGCGGCAATGAACTGATCGCATTTCAGGATAAGCCAAAAATGTTCGACGCCTGGAATATCGATGCGGATTTCGACAAGGTCTTTACCAAGCTGGATACAGCCGATTCGGTTCAGCTCGTCGAAAGCGGGCCACTGAGGGCGACCATTCGTGTAACACGCTCCTGGCAGAACTCAAAGTTTGTTCAGGATATCGTGCTGTATGGCGGCACGGACGAAGTCGACGTGGTCAACAATATCGATTGGCACGAAACCCACGTTCTCTTGAAGGCAGCATTCGACCTTGCCGCTTCAAGCTCAATGGCGACCTATGAGATTCCCTACGGAACTATTCAGCGGCCGACGACGCGGAACAACAGTTGGGAAGATGCGAAGTTTGAAGTCCCGGCGCTTCGCTGGGCGGATCTTGGCGATGGTGCGCATGGGTTCAGCCTCCTGAATGAGTCGAAGTACGGCTATGACGCAGCCGGTCACACGTTGCGTATCTCGCTGTTGCGGTCAACGACCGATCCAGATCCGAATGCCGACCGCGGACATCATCACTTCAGCTACGCGCTGTATCCCCATGCCGGCGACTGGAAGCAGGCACTGACGGTGCGACGAGGCTATGAGTACAACTACAAACTGCAAGCCTTGCAAGTTGGAACCCATGCGGGCTCGCTGCCCAGTCGACATTCATTTGTCACGCTTGGGGCGCAGAATGTGGTTTTGACCGCGGTCAAGAAGGCCGAAGATGGAGATGCACTGATCTTTCGATTCTATGAGTGGGCGGGCAAGGAGGGTGAAGTACGGATCAAAGTTCCGGAAGGCGCAAAGTCTGCAAGACTGGCGAATCTCCTGGAGGTTCCGGAAGGCTCTCCGCTCTCCATTGAAGGCGGAAACTCCATTTCCGTACCTTCTCATCCGTATGAAATCGTGACGGTCAGGGTCGAGTATCCATCTTCGGCTCAATAGCTTCAATGGACTTCAGGCACTATCGATCACTCTTCCAGATCGCACGAATCGCTTCTTCATCGCCCAGCCCCTCGGGAACGGCAGAACTGGGCACATTCGCGTAATACCACGGGCGGTGATCAAGTGGCGATTGCATTGTCCTGCTGCCGGGCATTTCAAGATAGCCGTTGGAGTCAGTCTTTCTGACCCAGTTCCATGCGTATTCAAGCCACTGGCTGCGGTACTGTTTGCTCTGGTGCGCAAACCAGGTAATCTCGTCGTAACCCCAGACCCAGTCGCCGCCTTGTCCGGGCTGCCCGGGATTATTGCTCGCGCCCCAGTTATCAAGTTCCACCAGATAGGGAAGGTGCTCGCACTGCCAGCCGCTGTAGGTCAATCCCCCCTTGCTGCGGAGAAAGATACTGTCGGCAAAGCCGACTTCCAGAATTGCCTGTTGCGGGTGGTCGGGAACCTCCTTGATGCGCAACGGGAATGCATGAAAGTCGAGCAGTAGCTGCCCGTCGCGCACCAGGCCGCCGCTGGGAACGTGGGCATTGCAGAGTACCATGCCACGGCGTGCGTGTTTCTCAGCATAAGCGCGAACCAGCTTAAAGACGTGAGCATAGTGCGCAAGGTCATGATCGTTGCGATTCATGATCTCCATCTGGCCCCAGTGAATGCCCTCGAAGCCCAGATCGATATAGGATACCGCCAGAAAATAGAACCATAGCTGAGTCTCAATCTGGCTCACATCGGGAATGCCGGCTCCACTCCCCCATGCTCGTGTTCGCTGCGCCTTGGGGTAAAGGATGGCTTCATAATGGAAGTTACGTTTTTCCACGGGCAGTCCCAAGGCGGCAAACGCCCACGCCGGCACGGGTATCTGCTCCACATCGGTGGTAACAATCTCAAATATGCAGGCTTCGAGGATCATGCCTGGATCGGCTGCGTGGAGCATGGGAAGCTGCTGCTTCGCGCGCGCGAAATTCTGAAGCAGACTTGCCTCCCCACCCCAAAGACAAATGCTCCGTCCAATGTATTTTGCACCGATTGCGCCAATCATGCGCAGGTCGTCGCGGAAATCGCCTCTGCCATTGAGCAGGCCCTCCATCGATATCGACCGGGAAAGGTAGCTACCCAGCACCTCACGCGACATTGTCCGCTGAAAGTCAAAGCTGCGGGGGTGCGACAGGGGAACATCGCTGAAAGCCTTACGCGTTAGCGCGAGGGCAGACAAGGCAAAAGAAGAATGCAGGAATCGCCGTCTATCCATGTGATCTCCAGAATAGAAACATCACACCGCCGGAGCTGGGTGGCTCGGTTATCATTCTGGCGGTGTTCATCATGAATCCCAAGCACCAGTCTATTGGAGGTTGAGCTCGGGAGCAAGGTTATGACGCGGCTCTAACGTGCTTGCAAGTTGATGAGAAGAAACGACAGCCGGAGAGTCGATCCTTGTAACGGTGAATACGTGGCGGTTGACGAATGGGATCATGCAGGTTTCACCATCCAGAACACGCGGCGCCTGAGCCTGTTCAATACTGATTCCTCTGACGACTAGAAAGTGCTCCATCGAATGCCGACCTATGGACCGGATGCGTATCCCAGTCTCTTCTTCGCCGGGATGCGGTTCCATTTTTTAAATGTACCTACCGTTAGGTGAAATGGTTCCGCGTAACACTCTTAATTTCATGCATATATGAAAAGGTTAAAAACCTCGCTAACCTTGCCAGCCCTGTATCTCGCTATTAAGGTTATTCACGCTAATCACACCTGTCCGGGAGCAACGTGAAAAGAATGAACCAATTTATCCGTTCAAATGGATTTTTGCCTAGAGAAGTCTCGATCCCTACGCAGGAGCAGGGATCAGGAATCAGAAGCAGAAAAGAGCTGCGGGGATTTGTCCGCCAGGGAAGCTGGGGAGTGGCGCTGCTGCTGGCTGCCTGTCTTGCGCCAGCCTGGGGGCAGCAAGCCGCGCAGAGTCCCGAGCCGAATGCCCTTTACAAGCAGGCCGGTGCGCCCATCGAGCGGCGCATCGACGATCTGCTGCGTCGCATGACCGTCGAAGAGAAGGCACGCCAACTCGACTTGTACGCCGCGGCTGGAACGCTTGAAGACAAGCACACAGGCAAGGACCATGTGGCCCCGGATGCTGCCTTCCTGCCCGACAAGGCACAGGCGCTATGGGGCAATGTGGGCGTGGGCGGCATTCACGATGTCTATCCGACCTCGGAACAGTCCAACGCGATTCAGAAGTGGGTGATTGGGCACAATCGTCTGGGGATCCCCGTTCTCTTCATTGAGGAGGCTCTGCACGGCTTCGACACCGGCACCGTTTTTCCCGCTCCGTTGAACCTGGCTTCCACCTGGAATCCGGCGCTGGCGCAGCGAACCGGATCGGCGATTGCCGCCGAGGCACGGTCGACCGGCGTGGGCATGATCCTTGGCCCGGTGCTGGATCTGGCCCGCGAGCCGCGCTGGGGACGCGTGGAAGAGGACTTTGGCGAGGACACGTATC
>Ga0224531_1000162_pt1 | contig 39979 bp, 46 predicted proteins | sample CBST100metaG_FD_179876 | JGI IMG/M metagenome (GOLD analysis project Ga0224531, IMG submission 179876) | Peat soil microbial communities from Stordalen Mire, Sweden - C.B.S.T100 | ecosystem: Environmental > Terrestrial > Soil > Wetlands > Peat | place: Sweden: Norrbotten County, Stordalen Mire...
TCCTGCGCGGCTATGCGGAGTTCGATGACATACCGGAAGATCGTCCGGTCACGGCGTATAGCCTCAACGAAATCGCCACTGAAAAGATCGTAGCTCTTCAGGACCGCGCTCGGAACGAGCCTCGGGACCTCTACGATCTCTGGTTCCTCACTTCTCGCGCTGGTATCCAAATCGGCGATCTCGTCGGAGCAATCACAGATAAGCTCCGCTTCCGGGAAAAGGAAATCGCTGGTCTTGAAGATCGCATCCTTGCGAAAGAGGCGCGGCTGGGAGGCCTATGGAATAGCCGTCTCGGGCATCAGATAGAAGCCTTACCGCAATTCGCGGAGGTCTTCCGCCTTGTGCGTCGCGAACTTCGTCAAGCTGACTTTCCTCGATAAGGGCAGATTAAGCAGGTCGTTCGATCACACGAGGAAGTCGCAGATTGGCTTCGTCCGTCTTCTGAGGAATCATGACTGTTCTGACTACCAGATGTCTCCTCCTTGTAGGCTTGTCCCCAGGCTGACAAATAGTCCAGTAGTTCGTGTGTGCTTGCTTTGAAATGTTCTGAGAGATCGTATTCTACGCGTAGCACATGACTGCTCAAATCCGTTCTGACGATCAGGCCGGAAGACTCGAGCTTTCGCAAATTCTCTGCCAATACCTTCTTGGATGCCGATGGAATTAGGCGGCCGAGTTGACCAAGCCGTATCGGCCCGTTTTGCATGACGCAGAGAATTTGAATTCTCCACTTCCCTTGAAGGATGTTCATGGCGATTGTCGCAGGGCACGAGTCTTGGATCTTTTTATCATGCATATTAGTGCTTCCTGCCTCCCGCTTCTTCTATTCGTTCCTTTGAACCGACTAAGTCGGTCGTCCACGATTCCCAAGCCTTTGCTGCGGCGCGCGCTTCAGATACAGCACTAAGACTCACCGGTACTAAGCACAGCGTGACAAGTAATTGCGCATTGGAGGGAAAGGTGTTCTCCCTGAAATCATGAGACTCATTCCGGTGTCAGGAACCCACGTTCACAATTTTTCTGATCCAGCTTGGTTCATCTTTTGCTGCACAAAGCAGGCAGTCGGCGCAATCGTCAAAGGAAAGTGGCACGAGTACCGCAACATACCGCCGGGTGCTACCTAGTGCGCTCTCGCCAGGATGCTGCGGCCGGCCGCGAGCACTGCTTCTTCTTTGGGTCTCGGTGTCCAGCCGAGCAGTTTCTCCGCTTTTGCACTGGTGGCCCGGAGGGGACGGCCGATCATGGGAAGGGCCAGCCGAGCGTTGTCGTCAAATCGCGACGCCACTCGAACGACCCAGTCGGGGATCGTACGAGTCGAGACGCGTCGAGCCTCGACGCCGAGCCCCTGCTTGAGGGTGGCTGCCATGTCGGGTAGGGACATCAGACCAGCTGTGCCGAGGAATCGCTGTCCCGCAGCCCTTTCGTCGGTCATGGCACGAATGTGGAGGTCGGCGATGTCGCGTACGTCCACGACACCAGCCCAGGCGCGCGGCAGGAGCGGCAATTTGCCCTGCAAGAGTTTCGCAATCACGGCCAGGGAGGTTCCATAGTCAGGTCCGAGGGCGGGACCGAGGATGCCGGTGGGGTTCACGACCGCGAGCTCAAGCCCGTCGTGTTGGGCGACGAAGTCCCAGGCGGCGCGTTCCGCAAGCGTCTTCGACTTCTCGTACGCGGTGACGCCGGGAGCATCGAGGTTGGTCCAGGAGGTCTCGTCATAGGGCACGTCGGCGGGACCGTGTCCGTAGCCGATGGCGGCGAAAGACGACGTCAATACCACGCGCTTAACGCCGCCGTCGCGTGCCGCCCGCAACACGCGCAGCGCTCCTTCCCTTGCCGGCACAATCAGTTCGTTCTCGTCTTTGGGCACCGTGCTCGGAAAAGGAGAAGCGACATGCAGCACGTAGTCGCAACCGGAAATCGCTTTACTCCAGCCCGCATCTTTCACGAGGTCGGCAGCGTAGAAAGAGACTCTGCTATCCGTTCCCGCGCCTCCGTTGCGGAGCATGGAGCGAACATCCTTTTCCTTGCTCAGATCACGAATGGTCGTGCGCACCTCGTAGCCGGATTTGAGAAGAGCAAGAATGCAGTGGCTTCCGAGAAATCCCGAACCGCCCGTCACCAGAACCTTGACCATTTCACTTCACCTCCACCAAGAGATTAGTCTGGCTAGTTCGTATTGTGAATGCTTGAAAGTGCAAAATAGTTGATGTGGAGTTCAAATCATGCTAGTTGACCCACTGTCAGACATAGGTGCGGAACCAGAAAACGCTTGAACCAATTGCGATGGAGATGGGCGAGGGACTTGGTGCACTTCGAGTATGTTGACGTCACCATAGTGATCAAACTTCACTGCTTTCATGTCGGCCATGGTGCGTTCTCCTGTTCAGCGTTGAGTGGTCTCAGACCGGAAGCGCGGCAACAGGGTGAACTGCGTGCGCTCGCCGGATGTGTTCCGGACTGGCTTCGGAAAGGCCGAGAAAGCGGACTTTTCCCTCTTGGATGAGGTCAGCGATAGCGCCGACCGTATCCTCAACCGGTACACTGGGGTCGATGTGCCCTGGCTGATAGATGTCGATCACATCGACACCCAACGGTTGAAGCGAGTAGGCGGCAAAATTGGACTCGTTTTGCGGAAGGTACAAAGCGCAGAGCTTTTTGAGATGCCCTCACCCTCAATGCCTTGGTGATCCAGTCGGAGCGGCAGTGCGTGGTTGACGCGCAAGCCTGACGAAATTGCGAACGAGTGGGTCCGCGTGGTCGAGCTTACGCCATGCTAATCCGATCTTCCATTTCGCCTCGGCCAGATCTGTTTCCATCAAGCGAACGTCCGGTACCCGCATCAGGCTGACCGCGCGCGGCACCAAGCTGACACCCACGCCGGCTCGCACGAGATTGAGAACGGTGAATAATTCGCCGGCTTCCTGAACGATTCGAGGGCTGAAACCGGCGGCCCTGCATGTCAGCGCAAGATGATCGAAAAGACTGGCTGAAACGCTGCGGGCCATCACTACAAAAGGCTCTTTACGAAGGCCGGCGAGTCCCCCGCGATAGGACATTTCACGGGGAATCGCCGCTACTAGCGTCTCCTCGAGTACCGGCACGGAAACCAATTCAGCACGTTCTATCGGAAGCCGCACGAAACCTATATCGATGTTCCCATCCTCAAGCGCCTCGATCTGATCCGGTGTGGACATGTCCCGCATCGACACGTGTACCTCCGGAAAGCGCTGCCGAAATCGAGTCAGAATATCGGGCAGGCCGGCAGCCAGGGATGTGATGCCAAAACCTATCCGCAACAAGCCGGCTTTTCCGTTCACCGCCAGGCAAGTCATGTGTTCCGCAATCTCGGATTCCCGCAACAAGTTGCGCGCGCGATCTCGAAGGATCTCTCCTGCCGGCGTGAGCGCTATCCGCCGATATCCGCGTATCAGCAGCGGGCCGCCCACTTTGATCTCCAGCCTTTGTATCTGTTTCGTGAGTGCCGGTTGGCTGACGCGCAGCTCCTCCGCGGCTTGACCAAAGTGGAGATGGTTAGTCAGCACCAAAAAGGAATGCAACTCGGACAGTTCTAGAGCCATTCCAGTAGGTTATCAGAAGTGCACTAATTACATATTGGACAGAATGATGTGGAACGCGCAGCCTAGTAACAGAAGTAAAGGGCGATGAGAGGCATCATGCTTGCCGAGATCGTCGTCGCATCAGCTAGTGGGAAAGAGGAGATTCCATGAAACGGACTTTGGGGCTTTGGCTGTTGTTGATGCTTTCATCTGTTCCTCTGTTTGCAGCGAAGAATTCCTCTGTGTTCTTGCTGCCAACGGACGTTCGCGTTGGCAACGTTCAATTGCCAAAGGGACACTGCAGCGTGACCTGGTCAGAAGCATTGGGATCGAAAGTGCAATTGACCATCAAAACGCAAGACAAAAAGACGATCACCATTAACGCTCGCGAGGTTGAGGGGAAGCCGGGCAATATTGGAGTAGTGACGTTCGTCGATAACGGCGTCACGTATCTTGAGGAGTTCGATACCGCGAACACGAGATTCGTCGTGCAGAACCCGCCGAATGAGCAAAAGTGAGCCAATCTTCAGTTCAACTCTCCGATCTCGAAGGACGCCCGTGAAATCGCGCGGCGAAGGAGTTTTGTTGCGCACGGTAGTCGGATCGCTACGTCTTGCGTGACCTTCCTGCCCCCTTTCCCACGTGGGGAAGGGGGCCCTTTTTCCGAACGGCTTGCTGTGAGGAGAATTCAAGCGCCCTGCTGCGCCTGTCGCGAAAATGTTTTGGGAGTGGACAATGGTCTTCTTCACTTCTTCTGGATACGAGGTGAAGTGCGATGAAAGTCACCGTGCCTGCCGAGATCGTCGTCGCAGTTGGACCAATATTCTTTTCTTTGGAATCGACACCTCAATATTCAGAGAACCCCTCGGAATGTGCGTCGCCATCTTTACGGAGGTTTCGAATAGCCGCCCAAAAAGCACAGAAGTCGAAAGGCCACGGAACCATCATGCATAGAGCTGAAAGAGCAGACGGTCATGAGCGATTCAAGGAGCTTTGTGCTCTGGCACAGGCTAATTCACTGGGCGTGGAGGACCAGCTTGAGCTGAAAGAGCATTTGAAGATTTGTGATTCGTGCCGAAAAATCTACGATCAATATGCCGCGATTGTCTCCGAGGGCTTGCCCTTCCTATCGGGAAGCTGTGCCGTGAGTGAGGAAGCTGAGAGATGGGACAATCGCGAGGCACGGCGGAAGTTGCACACTTCAATCCAAGGCAAGAAAGCGCAAAAAAACCGAGCATAGTCGACGGCACAGGCGTTCGTTGACGGAGGATAGTCCGAACGCACGTCACTTTTTAGAGGCCGTCGTTTTTCTTTGCCATCCGGATAGAAGACTTCTCGATTTGATGATGAACATCCTTAATGGAGAACTTCTTTTGATTAGCCTCAGTTGCGAAGCAATACTTTTCGACATGGATGGCACCCTTGTCGATTCCAAAGCGTGCGTGGAGTCGATTTGGAAACGCTGGGCCTTGAGGCATGGGATTGATATGCATTCTCTGTTGCGGACTTCCCATGGAAGAAGAACCGAGGACACGATCAGAGATTTAGCTCCTCACCTTGATATAGAGGCTGAAGCAAAGGCGCTCCAAACGGAGGAACTGGCAACTCGCAGGGGAATTATTGCAGTTGGTGGGTCTTTCCAACTTCTGAGTAGGCTGAAAGATAATCAATGGGCCGTCGTGACTTCGGCGAGCAGATCACTGGCGAAAGTGAGACTCGAATGTGCTGGACTTCCCGTTCCTTCACACCTGATTAGCGGAGATGATGTTCACTGCGGAAAGCCCGATCCGGAGGGGTATTTGAAGGCTGCTGATCGTCTCGGAGTTCCTTATAGCCGTTGCGTTGTTGTCGAGGATACTCCCGCAGGTATCCTTGCGGGACGCAGCGCAGACATGACCGTTCTGGCTGTGGGCACCACCTTTGCTCCTGAACATCTGTTAGGAGCATTATGGGTGCCGGATTTCAACCATGTGGAATTCTCAGTGACCTAATCGTGCTACCTAGTGCGCTCTCGCCAGGATGCTGTGACCGGTCGCGAGCACTGCTTTTTCTTTGGATCTCGGTGTCCAGCCGAGCGTTGTCGTCAAATCGTGCCGCCAATCGGACGACCCAGTCGGGGATCGTCCGAGTCGAGACGGGTCGAGCGTCGACGCCGAGCCGCTGCTTGGGGGTGGCTGCCATTTCGGATATCCGTTCCCGCGCCTCCGATGCGGAGCATGGAGCGAACATCCTTTTCCTTGCTCAGATCACGAATGGTCGTGCGCACCTCGTAGCCGGATTTGAGAAGAGCAAGAATGCAGTGGCTTCCGAGAAATCCCGAACCGCCCGTCACCAGAACCTTGGCCATTTCGCTTCACCTCTACGAAGAGATTAGTCTGGCTAGTCTGTATTGTGAATGCTTGAAAGTGCAAAACAGTTGATGTAGAGTTCAAATCATGCTAGTTGACCCACTGTCAGACATCCTCGAACTGGTGGACGCGAAGTCAGTAATCTCAGGTGGGTTCACTGCCGAAGGTAGTTGGGGTATCCGCTTCCCTCCAATGGATAAGCTCACGTTTTCGGTTCTCCTGGAGGGAACCTGTTATCTGCGCGTGGACGGCCACCCTGAGCCGTTGCACCTTGCGGAAGGTGATGTCTTTCTGCTTTCTACGCATCGGAGTTTCGTACTCTCCAGCGATCTCGAAGCTGCTGTCGTCCAGCCAGGCCAAGTTTTCCCAACTGACGGCGATGGCTTTGGCCGGGTCGGGGATTTTGGTGCGGGACGGAAGTGCGTGCAGGCGGGAGGGTTCGTCAAGATGGATCCCCACCACGGAGGCATCCTCGCAGATTGTCTACCGGCAGTGATACACGTGGACGCAAGTTCGTCGCATGCGGCTACTGTCCGCTGGATTGTCGAGCATATCGATTTCGAGCGCACGCGGCAGCTTCCGGGATCGCCGATGGCTTCTAACCAGTTGGCGATGTTCATGTTTATCGAGATTCTACGTGCACATCTCGAATCGGGCCTGGATTTGCAGACGGGGTGGTTGAAAGTACTGGCGGACAAACAAATGGCTCCGGCGCTTCGACTCATGCACTCCGATCCAGGGAGAAGTTGGAGCCTGGACGACCTAGCTCGTGAGTGCGCTACGTCTCGGACTACGTTTGCGACGCGATTCCGCAGGGTTGCAGGCGTGCCTCCGCTGACGTATCTCTCCAATTGGCGTATGCGACTAGCCGAACGCATTCTTCGCGACACAGACAGATCCATTTCAGACATTGCCGATTCCCTTGGATTCAGTTCCGAGAGTTCTTTTAGCCATGCGTTCAAGCGATCATCTGATCTGGGACCTAAAGCTTACCGTCAGCGATCAAGACTCACACAGGCCACATGTGAAGTCCCCCTGTGAGTTGGCGCATGAAGCACCCGTTCAAACTTCTGAATCACAACAATCCTCGGTAAGTAATTGCGCCTTGGAGGGAAAGGCGTTCTCTCAGGAATCATGAGACTCATTCCGGTGTCAGGAACCCACGTTCACAATTTTTCCGATCCAGCTTGGTTTATCTGTCGCTGCGCGAAGCAGGCAGTCGGCGCAATCGTCAAAGGAAAGCGGTACGAGTACCGCAACTCGTGCCAACGGACCAGCCGTATAGTGTCCTTTTGCCGGCTTATCCTGCAAAGCGACCGGGCGAACGATGACCCACTCCATGTCTGTTTCCTGCGTCATCCGCTCGGCAACGGCTTTGTCAGTAACTGCAGCAGTGAATATCCGGCCCGAGATGCGGACGACAAAGCGGCTGAGCCAGGAGAGTTCGCGTCCATCGCTCAAGCCAATGCCACTTTGCATGATGAATCGTCGGACGTTCGCACGTTTGCATTCGGCGAGAATGTTGGCTACACCGGCCGACATGAGCTTTCCGGGCGAGAGGTTCTTTTCCGGTCCGATGCAGCTAATGACGGCCTCCACTCCGTCAAGAGCACCTGTCAGACCTGCTAGGGAAAGGACATCTCCTCGGACGAGGGACAGCCGATCGGCAGAGGCCAGTCGCTCCGGATGGCGAGCGACGGCCGTAACGAAGTGTCCTTGTGCCAGCGCATGCTTTACCACTCTGCGTCCAGTCGCACCCGTCGCTCCAACAACCGCTATCTTCACGTCTTCCTCCCATTGGCGCCCTTCACGATGATTCGGATTGCGAGCGCCATCCGTTGCTTATAGTCAGACAGGTTTCCGGTCGCCGACTTGACGCCAGCGGATGTGTCGAGAAGATGCAGCGCCAGTTCCTGCGCACTGATTCCATGCCGCTCCCATCGAGTGGCCGTGCCGGCCTGCGTGAGGATATCGGCAATGACTGAAAGCACATCCGCCTCGAAGCGGGAAACGATGCTTTCCATTTGAGATCGCGCGACCACCACCAACTCCGCAATGTTGACCTGGGACGAAAGGGCAAGCGAATCTTCGCAAAGCGCCTCGAACACGCCCATCAGTTTCTGCTCCACTGTGCCTTTCTTATTGGCAGCAAGACTCTTGATCGAAACCAACATTTGCTCTGTCACATATTCCAAGGCCGCACGAAATAACCGTTCCTTGTCGTGGAACTGGAGATAGAGCGTCTGCCGGGATACTTGCGCTGCGGCCGCGACGTCCTCCATCGAGGTCTTCCGGTATCCGAACTGGAAGAAGACCTTCACGGCTCCCGCCAAAATCGCCGCCTGCCGTGGCGGCCGCGCCGCCTCGCTCACCTCATGCATTGGTTTCATCTCCTGCACGCCCGGCTGGCAACGGAATTGACACTCCCGACAGGTCTTCGCTGACACTCCAGAGACGTTCGGCGGTGGCAGGATCCAGAGCCCGCGCGGGAATTTTCACCTCGACCGGAGATCCACGCAGTCCCATCCAACCAGACGGTCCCCAATAAGAACCGTTGTGTGCGCTCGAATCTGTAGCAGCTCGTAACGAGGGCCGAGCACCTTCGACCGCACTTCCAGCCATCAGCGGATTCTGTGACAGGCCACGGAGCCAACCAAGATTGCGCTGCAGATTGGTCACGGCCCCGCCGGGATGTGCAGCCAATACCGAGACGACGGACTCGGCTGCCGCCAAGCGTCGAGCAAACTCAAGCGCGAAAACGAGGTTGGCCAACTTACTTTGCCCGTATGCGTGCCATTTCGCATAGCGTCGGCGCTGCCATTGCAAATCATCGAAGTCGATATGGCCGAAATGCGCGGCAAGGCTGGAGATCACGACGACGCGGGCTGAACCGGAGTTAATCAGTATCGGCATGAGGCGGCCGATGAGGGCGAAGTGCCCGAGATGGTTCGTCCCGAACTGCAACTCGAAGCCCTGCTTCGTCTGACCATAAGGCGGTACCATGACGCCCGCGTTGCAGATGAGGATGTCGAGCCGGGTGAAGGTCCGTGCAAAAGTGGCAGAGCCCGTGGTCACGGCATCGAGATCGGCAAGGTCAAGCGACAAAGCGCGGACTTTGGCCTCCGGAATTTCCGCTCGGATACGCGCGACAGCCGTGGCGGCCTTATCAAGATCGCGGCACGCCAAAACCGTCTCGGCCCTATGTCGAGCGAGAGCACGTGCGGTTTCAAAACCGATTCCGGAGTTGGCTCCCGTCACCAGCGCGATCCGTCCAGCTAGATCAGGAATACTGTCTAAAGCCCACGCCATAAAGTTTCACCTCAGAAATCATTAAACGTAGTTACATGTTTGGTCTTTATTGTCGAGTTCGTATATGCCGTTCATTCAATCCCTGCTCACAGCGCCGCCCAAACTCGCACATGCACTGGCTCGGCCAGGTTTCATACTGGATTCGGGGGCTCTTAGCGGTCTGCTAAAGCTTCTGCTCCTTGAGCCAGGTGAGGATAGTCGACGCCACGTCTTTCCAGCCATGATCGACCGTCAATGAGTGGCCGCGACCTTCAAACTGATTTAGCGCCGTGACAGCCCCGGAATCGCGATACAGCTTAAAGGCTGCGCGGGTGGTGACATCTGGTGCCGAGTGGTCCGCAGTTCCTGAAATCAAGAGCAACGGTCCACGATCGCTGTTTTTGGTGTTCACACTTGACGGGGCGTTAAAGGTCAAGTTAGCGAACGCGACTTCAAACACACCTCGAACGGGCGACGGGATCGCCCACTTCTCGAAGAGTTCGTCCGACTCAGCCATCGGAAGCGCATTCCCGAACCCGTATCTAAACTGGCCCTTGGTCAAAGAGATCGCCTTGTTCTTGTTGAACGGGTTGCGGAGAACCGGCAACCCGGTACGCAACTGGGCGAGGGGTATAGCAAGCACACCTTTGATTTGACCAGGAGTGATGGCGACACCCGCCAGGCCGAGGCCTTCGCCCATCAGCTTCTGGGTCAATAAGCCGCCGAATGAATGGCCGATCAGAATGGGGGCCGACGGGAGCGTACCGATAATCTTGGCATAGTGCTCGAATACATCTTGAATACCCCGATCAGCGACCGCATGTGGATTATTGCGGGCACCAATGACGGTTGCGGGTTCACCCGGGTAACCAGGGGCGACAGGCTCGTAGCCTGAAGCGCGGAATAACTCGATCCACGGGTTCCAACTGCCGGCGTGCAGCCAGAGCCCATGAATGAAAACTACAGGAGTACGGAGTTTGTTCATGTTTCGTTTCCTTTCTTGCGACTGTTTCAAGCGGAGAAATTCAAAGCTGCGGCCAGCCCTCCGTCAGCGCTATAGCCGCCTTCATAGGAAGCTCCTTCTGAGAATTCCGCGCATTGACGGGTCCGCAAGAGCCTGGCGAGCCACCAGCGCGCCTATTGGAATTCGTAATATTCCAGGATCCCGGTCCCCTTCTCGATTGGCCTTCCAGCCATCGACAGCGAAACGGGGCTTTGAAAGCGCGTGTAACGCGGTTTCATCTCGAATACGTTCGCGCCCAGCTTCGTCCACCAAGGCTGTTCGGCCAAGAGATCGACCGACAGTAGCATCGGCCCTGAGATCGAGAAGTTCGATTTTGTGCCATTGGCGGCGTAGCTTATCGACGCTGGAATCGGCCGTTCATGCTTCGGGTCAGGATGCTTGACGAGCGGCCCCTCTAACACCGCGACCTGATCGCCGACCGCGTTGACCTCGATCCCGTCTTCGGTTCCAACGTAGTACAGCCCGATATTCGTGCCTCCGACACTTTTCTTGCCGTGGATCTCATAAGTCACGATCTGATGCTGACCGACCGACGCTCGTCCCCACCACCATTTGTCAAGCAGATCGGAGGGCGGAACATTTCCCCAATTATGATCGTGATAGCCCTTGCCGCTCGCGGCCATCGCTTGCCCGTCGATCGTGATTGTGCCGGTCACCGTGCCGCTCGGCACGGCGTTCAGCCACGCAAAGTAAGCTGGGCCCGAGTTGAGCTGACCTGTCGCAGCGCGGAACGATGGAACAAGGCGTTTCAGGACAAGATCGACGCCAAGATGCTGTGGGTTATCGGCAGGAACGTTGATGGAGTAAGTGTCAAGATCGCCTTCGAATCTGTTCGCGCCAATTTGAACGAAGGTGCGATCTTTCGCAAAGACACCCGGTTCATTGAACTTTGTGTTCAATGTCCGGTGCGTACCATCGGGGGACGTCAGTTCCAGGCTTACCCCTCGCTTGTGATCCTGTGCGAAGTTATCGGAAAAAACTACGACCATGGCCGTCCCATCTTCCATGAGAGCATCGAAATACCACCATTCGAAGCTCTTCTCGTCCTGAGCGGTTCGGCGACCGTCCTCCCACCGCTGTACCTTATCTGGCGTCAGCCCGAGGTTGCTGTAATCCGCAGCGGAGGTACGCAGGTGCAAGGGTTCACGCGACGCCCTATTACAAGACGCTACGGATAGGGCGATCAGAACCATGGCCGCGCTGTATATCGTCGCCAGCGCGACCCGTCCAGCCAGATCAGGGATACGGTTCAGAGTCCACGCCATGAGGCTTCACCTCAGAAGCAGCTATACCAACTTTACATGTTTGTCATCTATTGTCAATTGCGTCTATCGTTGGACGGCGAGTGCCGAGCGGTTTGAAGTGCATATCTCGGTTCGCAAAGCGAAAAGGAGTGTCGGTAATTTTGGGGAATTACGTCTTTTACTCCCTTGTACACAAGATTTCCTCATTTTCTTCTTGACATTTGTGCGGGAATCATCTACCTTGAATACATGGACGGCAGACAGCCTCCTAGACAACTTGAAGGGATGACCACCATGACCAACGTCGAAGCTATCGTCAAGCACTTCGCAGTCAGCCGCGTTTACTCGAACGGCCCTCGCATCGAACTTCTCACAGACAATGTTGCTCTCCAGGCTCTCTGCCGTCTTCGCCGGATGCGCCGCGACTCCAAACGGGCTATCCAAAACGCCCGTGAAGATGTGTCCATTGTCGGATTCACCGATTCTCCAGCCTCTATGCCTCGCCACGAACGGGAATTTGCTCAGCTTCGCATCGCTCATGCTCACGCGCAACTGCTCCCTTCTGACTTAGCAGCGATGGTCGCAATGGAGGTCAGCCGTGGCTAAACGCATCGTTTTATCGCTTACGCCTAAAGAAGCTGAAATGCTTCGGTTAATTCTGGGATTCATCGAAGCCGGAGAGGTTTCAGGCGGGCCGCTCGAAGGGATGAAACACCAAGAAACTACTGCTAACATTCGAGTGTTCAATAGCCTCGACGAGAAGGTGAGACGCGTATGAGCCGCTCCACTATCAGCACTTTCCAACTGTTTCAGATGTTCCCCGATGAAGAGACAGCGCGGCTCTACCTGGAGTCGCGCCTCTGGCCTAAAGGCGTTACCTGCCCAACCTGCGCCGGTCAGGACCGCATCACGCCCCGTAAGGCTGGCTTCCACCGCTGCAATAAGTGCCAGCTTGATTTCACGATTCGCACCGGCACGATCTTCGAGCGGTCGCACATCCCGCTCCACAAGTGGCTGTATGCCATGTACCTGCTCGTCACCGCCCGCAAGGGCATCTCTTCCATGCAACTCGCCAAAGAGATTGGTGTCCAACAGAAATCGGCGTGGTTCATGCTCCACCGTCTTCGTGAGGCTTGCGGCGGTGAACTCGCTAAACTCCAAGGCATTGTCGAAGCCGATGAAGCCTTTTTCGGTGGCAAGGAGGCGAATAAACATGAGTCGAAGAAACTCCGAGCCGGGCGCGGTTCGGTTGGCAAGACCGCCGTTGTCGGCCTCCGTGAGCGCGGCGGTCGCACCATCGCCTATCCCGTCTCGAACACAGACAAAGAGTGTTTGCAGGGCGCGGTGCTTGAAAATGTTGAAGTCGGCACCCAACTCATGACCGATGAATCGACAAGTTACGCCGGAATCGGCGGTCTCTTTTTCGGCCATGACACCGTGAACCATAGCGCCGGAGAATACAGCCGGGGCGATGTGAACACGAACTCTATCGAGAGCGTTTGGGCGGTGATGAAGCGCGGAATGTATGGCGTCTACCACCATGCCAGCCCGAAGCACCTTCACCGTTACGTTGATGAATTTACCTTCCGGCTGAACGATGGAGACGTGAAAAGGCACACGTTGGATCGGCTCGATAGTTTCATTCAAGCGGTTGACGGCAAGCGTCTGACTTATGCGAGGTTGATCCAATGAAGCCTCCAAAGATACTCGACAAGATCGTCGATGTTGTCCTCAAATACAGGCCCGAAGCGAAGCAAAAACCACCGCGTCAGCGGAAGATTTCCACAAAGAGGCTAAGTAATGCGGAATCAAAGAAACGGGAGTCAAGTACGTAAATCCCTAATTTTGAAGTTATTCCGTCGCTATCGTCACGGCCTGGCGGAGGTAGGTGTCGCTGGTGAGTTGCGCCAGCATAAAGGCTGCTACGTCTTGGCGGGAAATTTTGTGCGCCTTCTTTTCGGTGTCCGTTGTATACACGCGCACAGTTCCAGTTGGTTCGTCGTCCGTTAAAACCGCGGGACGTATCAATATCCAATCGAGATGGCTCGCCTCCACCTCGGATTCCATGATGCTCTTGTCCTTAGTGGAACCGCGCAAAAGAGTCGGAATGAGGACGTTTTCATAGAAGAACCCTGCCACCTCCCCGCTGTCACCCACACCCATGGCCGATATAGCAACTAGACGACGTACTCCCATTCGCTGCATTGCATTGATGATGTTGCCAGCTGCTCCTTGCTCCAGCTCCGTCTGCTTCCAGGGAGTTTTGCCGCCGATCGCATCGAGCACCGCATCCTGACCGGCAACTGCCTGCTCGACCTTCGATCGGTCGAGCACGTCGCCTTCGACGACTCGCACGCCGGCTTGGCTATACTCGCTCGCGTCCCGCACAAATGCCGTTACTTCGTAATGCCTTTCCAGCGCCTGTGCCACGATTGCTTTGCCGGTTCTCCCCATTGCTCCGAACACTACGATTTTCATTTCTGCTCCTTTGTTGAGTCTTCGACCGTTTGCCGGGTGTCAGCCCCGGATCTGATGCAACACTATGCCTTCTTCTGCGACCGCGTGGTATCTGCTGCCCACCTTTTGCTTCTCCATGCTCGAGGCCTATAACGCAAAGCGCACCGGCACTCTGCAGGCGTTACCGGTGCGCGTCAGCCGAATCTCAGGCTTGCGTGTAGTCCATGCCGTCCAGGTCGGCAATCAGGCCCGGCCCTGTCGGCTTCCAGTTCAACTTCTGTTGCGTGAGCGCGCCGGAGGCCGGCATATCGCTTCCGGCAAAGAGCGCAAGCCAGCCGAAGTGCGCCTCAGCCTCCTCAGGCTTGATGCTGACCACCGGCACCTTGAGTCCGCGGCCCAGCGCCTCGGCGATGGCCTTCATTGACACGCCCTCCTCGCCGACCGCATGGTAGATCGCGCCCGGATCCGCCTTCTCAATCGCCAGACGGTACAGCCGAGCCGCGTCGGAAACGTGCGCCGCCGGCCAGCGATTGCCGCCATCGCCGATGTAGGCCGACACACGCTTTTGACGCGCCACGGCACACACATACGGCACCAGCCCCTGCTTGCGCGTGTCGTGAATCTGCGCCAGCCGCACCACGGAGGTGTTCACGCCGCGCGCCGTCAACTCCTTCACAACCGCTTCCGAGCCCGCCCGCGGGTTCCACGAAGTGGTCGGGCTGTCCTCCGTGGATGGTTTGCCGCCCACATTGGCTAAGATCCCGGTCGCCGAAGTGATCACAAACGGCCGGTCCGAGCCCAGCAGCACTTCGCCGATGGCCTGGATTGCCTTGCGGTCGTCATCACAGTTCTTCTGCATCTGCGAGAAGTCGTGGTTAAAGGCCAGATGAACGACGCCCTCCGATTTGGCCGCTCCGTCGCGCAGGCTGTCGAGGTCTTCGATGTTGCCACGCAGCACCTCGGCCCCCGCCTTTTGTAGCGCTTCGGTGCCGGCCTCCGATCGCGTCAGTCCCAGCACATGATGCCCCGCCTCAATTAACTCTGAAACAAGCACCGAACCGATGAATCCCGTCGCCCCCGTCACAAAGATACGCATGATAATGTCTCCTCTGACCCCTACGAATTCGCGGCCAACCGGTCATAGCCGATCAGGGCCGTTGATTACTAGACGAGGCTCGGACCTCAGACGATCTATACTAAGAGTCCGTATGATCGGTCCAATCGTCCTACCGTCACAGAGCCCCGAGACGCCGCCCTTGCCGCCAGGTCTGGGATCGAGTCAGCATATGGACCCGCTCTCGGAGGTGCTTGCCCTACTGAAGCCGCAGAGCTTAATCTCCGGCGGCTTCATGGTGCCGGGCGATATGGCCATCGACTTCCCGAAGCATCAGGGCATCAAGTGCTATGCCATGCTCACCGGACAGTGCTGGCTAGCGGTCGAAGGCGTGCCTGAGCCGGTGCTACTCCATGCCGGAGACTGCTTCATCCTGCCTCGTGGACTTCCGTTCCGGATCGCCACCGATCTCTCGCTCGAACCGGTTCTCTATACCGATGCCTTCGCTCGGCTCGGCATGAGGAGAGAAGCCCCGGAGGTCATCACAGGCGCGCGATACATCGCCGGAGGCTTTTTCAGATTCACCGGCGGCCACGCCGAGATACTCCTTCACTCGCTGCCGCCCATCGTCCACATCCGCCGCGAGGCGGACAAGGCGGCCATGCGCTGGTCGCTCGAGCGCATGCGCGAAGAACTCCGCGACCCACAGCCCGGCGGTTCGCTGATTGCGCAGCAACTTGCCTACATGATGCTCATCCAGGCCCTCCGCCTGCACTTGGCTGACACCTCCAGCGCCGGTCCCGGCTGGCTTTCTGCCCTGTCTGACAAGCACATGAGCATCGCCATCACCAGCATGCACAACGACCCAGGACATCCCTGGACACTGCAGTCGTTGGCCGAACGCGTCGGCATGTCGCGCTCGGTCTTCGCCCTGCGCTTCCGCGAGACGGTCGGCGCTACACCGATGGAGTACCTCGCCCGCTGGCGCATGCTTCTGGCTGCCGACCGCCTGAAAAACTCCCCGGACGGCCTCTCCGCCATCGCGCAGTCACTTGGTTACGAGTCCGAGAGCGCCTTCGGTAAGGCCTTCCGCCGCGTCATGGGCTGCTCTCCAAGGCAGTACACCCGGTCAACAGCGTCGTGCGCCATTCCCATGAAGTACGGCGCTGAAGATCACGAGCACGAACTCGTTGTAGCCGGGTAGAACGCACTGTGCATTGCGAAGGTCGATTTGTCATCGTAAAGCACGCTTCTCACTCGAAATTATCGGTAATGAGAATCCGACATTCCCATTATCGACTGCGTATAGCTCAAGAAGCCGCGTGATCGGTAGTGGGAAAAAGGTACTCTTCCGCATTGCTTTGGCTTTTAGGGCTCACGTTGCGGACAGACCCGCTGAGGAGGGGAGCGGAAGACCCCGTGCGGCTGAAGCGTGACTTCCTCCCTCGCAAAAGTCTTCCCATTTACCGCGCCTGAAAACAATGTTCGACTGAGAATTCTTGCACGGTTGTTACCCGCGAACCGATTTGGAGTCGTTGCCATTCGGGGCTATATGTCCGATGATGGATTTGGGACGGGCACGCGCCGTCCTGGGGTGTGGAAACCCCAACAACACTTGAGCACGCGAATATGCGTGTACGAACCCCTATGCCTTTGCGGTCGGGGTGCCTGTGACGTATGTCCAGGCCCCTAAAGCTAAAGGTCACAGGAGCCGAGTGTTGTCGGCTTTCCAACTCCCCGATCACGGGTTATAAGGGTAGTTTGCGGGGGCGCACCGCAGACGTTTCTCCCTTCTACCTGGTTGAGGAGCTATTATTGATCCCTCCTGAGACCAAACCTGCATCGCACCCCCTGCGGCATGTGATAAACAGCTCATATGGGTGCAACCCCCTGCTTTTCCGGTCAAGACTCTCATTCTGCAAACCTCTCCGGCCTTCCGCGCACTGTATCGGGGATTGTGAGGGAGCTGCCGAATGAGTGAATTGCGCTTCCATTCCGACAAAGAAGGCAGACTCCTGCTCCCCGAGCGGTGCATCATTACCACGTCCTGCTATGAAACCCAGGGTGAGCGAGAAGTCATCACGGCGGCTATGGAGCAAATCCTTTATGCACTCGCACTTGTCGGCATGGATCTTCGCGCTTTGGATGGGATTACCTTGTCCCATGATTGCCGGGCGGATGCGACAGCTTTGCAGAAGATGCCTGAGGGACAGATTCCCTTGGAAATGGGCGATCAGCCTGACACGATGGAGATGGCGCGGACGGTCGCCGTGTGGCGGGAGAAGGAACTGAAGTTTCATATTGTGCTCCGGGCAGGCGTTGGCCTGATGACGCTCTCGCCGGAGAAAGATTTGCAAACCGTTGCCCACGCCTGCATCGCCCATGAAGCTGCGCATGTCGAACACGAAGGCCATTTATACCGAACCTTCCCTGATGCCTATGGCTGCCCTCTGGAGTGCGGCGACCGTTCACGGCAGACGTTCCTGAAAGCGATGGATGTGTGGAGCGAATATGCCGCGTGCCGGTCCTCCGCCATGTTCCGCCCGGAAGCTGTGGAAGAGTTTGAAAGAATCTTCTGCCGTGCACTCGAAGAGAGCCTTGCCGCATCGACGGCACAGATTGCAGCCTTTCGGCACGATCGAAACGCCAAGGACGTTTTCGTGGGAATCCAGCAACTCTTCGGGGACGTGTTTATCCACGCCGGCTACTTTCTGGGCCATCTGGACGGTCTGGAACTGACGCTCGAAGCCGATGCTCCCCGCGCCACAGAGTTGTTTCAGAAACATCCGCAGATTCATCCCCTGATCGTCCGTCTGCGTCGGGTGCTGCATGAATTGTGGCTAAGCGAATATGCGTGGCAATCCATAGAAATCTTCACGCCGATCTACGATCTGATCCGCGAGATGATGGTGCTACACGGGCTAACGTTTGCGAGACATGAGGACGAGTGGCGCATTGTCTTATGTGAAGACGAATAAGCGACGGAGGCCATTCAAGCTGCCCTTTCGGTCTGGATCACCCAGATGCGCTAAGGTAGGTCGTCGGACGGATAGGCGACATTCATCCGTTAATAGTTGAGTTATGTTTCTCCGACAATGCTTTCTGTGTGGTCGGACTTCCTGGGAGGACACACCTTGGCTCGTGTGAAGCCCTGTCGGCCACCGCGAGGGACAGTTCTGAAGCTGACCTCGTCCACGCAATGGTAGGACGTCTCCATCGGAGGCTTCAGACAACTTGCCCCACTGCGAACAAATTCGTAGGGGTAGATCAGCTAACCATTGATGATTTCCATCAGCGCTGGCGCATAACGCTCACCGGCTACCGAGCCTCTGGGCAATGCATCCTCAATCTTCTGAGCCTCTTCGTCGCTCAACTGAATATAGGCAGCGTGAATATTCTCTTCAAGACGAGCCATGCTGCTCGTGCCAGGGATGGGAATCACATCCTTCGAGCGGTGGAGAAGCCATGCCAGGGCAAGTTGCGCCGGCGTGCAGCCCTTCTCCACTGCAACCTCTCGCAGTTGACCGGCAATGGCGAGATTTGTAGCAAACTGTTTTCCTTGAAAGCGCGGATTGCCTCGCCTCCAGTCGCCCGGCGCAAGATCATCTACGCTGCGAAACCGCCCGCCAAGGAATCCCCTACCCAACGGGCTGTACGCCACCAGCGCTATACCAAGTTCACGCAGCACGGGCAACAGGCCATCCTCTGGCTCGCGGCTGAACAAGGAGTATTCGGTCTGCATTGCAGCAATGGGATGAATCTTATGCGCTCGCCGCACCGTCTCCGGAGAAGCCTCAGAGAGTCCAAGGTGTCGAACCTTCCCGGCATGCACCAGTTCCGCCATGGCGCCGACGGTCTCTTCGATCGGGACCTTCGGATCAACACGATGTAGATAGTAGAGATCGATTTGCTCCACTCCAAGGCGTTGCAGTGAGCTGTCGCAGGCACGGCGTGCGTTCTCCGGAGTTCCATCGACACCGCGGTTTTGAATGTGAGAGCCTGCGACGATGCCAAACTTCGTGGCAAGCACGACATTATCTCGCCGCCCGACCAATGCCTTGCCTATCTTGATCTCGGAGTCACCATAGATATTCGCCGTATCGAGAAAATTGACGCCCAAGTCGAGTGCATGATGGATCAATTCAATCGCTTTGTTGTCGTCTTTCACGCTGCTGGTGTACACATCGGCGATGCCAATGCTCATGCAGCCCAATCCTATCGGGAATACCTGTGGTCCATGGTGACCGAGCCGTCTCTGTTCCATCACAATCCTCTCCCAGGAACAACGTGAAAACATCGTTGATCGGATGCGTCCTAAGGACTGACGATTCCGAGAATTTGATGCGAAATATGCCTGCGAATAGAGAGAAAGAGCCGAGCGAGCTGACGTGAGCTCTCTCCGTTATGCATAGGCAACCCTGCCTCGGAATGCGAAGCCTGCGTAGAGCATGTGAATACCAGAGAATCCGCCCTCACTTAGCATGCTTGCTCCGGGTCCCCGAAGTAATAGATGGTCAAGCGACGGCTGAGGTCGGTAGTGTCTCAGTTTGAATTTCCGGTCACGACCCAGCCCAGCCGCTTAGTAGGTTAAGGCGCTTACCTCAAAACGGACCTCGATCTCTCAAATGGCCAACTGCCAGCGCGCCCCGCCAATATTCAAACAGAGCCTCCTGCAACTCTTCAGCGAAGTCTGGGTGGTGATGCTGATTAAGTTCGCAGTCCAATACTGTATCCCCGAAAGACTGCCAGAGCCCGCGCGTCAGGGCATGTGTGCGGGTCAGAAGTTTGAATCCTCGGCCCGGCTGGAGCCTTAGCGCGCTCTCAAGTGTCTTTCCTGCGCGGTCTAAAAATCTAAGGGACGCATCCTTGTGCGCGGCCAATGCCGTTTGGCTCATATTCCTTTCCAGCACCTCCTTACTCAGCGCATCGAGCCGAAGAAGTGTCGGAAAAGAGCGCATATATTCAACGAAGCGGGATATAAATGCTTCGATACGCTGGTTCAGTGCCAGCTCGGAGCGAGTGAATTCCTCTTCAAGAATCTGCAGGGCTGGGAACCAGCGTTCCAATAGGAGGGCGGCGAATATCTCCTCTTTGGTCCGATAGTAGATGTAAATCGTACCTTTGCCGAGGCCGGCCGCTTCCGCGATCTGCGCGACGGAAGGCAGTGCGCCATTCGTCTTATCGAAGAGAGACGAAGCCGCTTCAAGAATTACCTGCCGCCGCTGGTCTTTGCTGATGCTGTCATAAGCGCGCTGTGTCATTTCGCATGCAAGCTCGCGCCAGCCGCCTTGGAGACCTGCCGCGCTACGAACATTCGCGGGAGCAGGCCGGTAACAAAAACCATCGCGCGGTTCATGCCGCCCGCAACAACAGTTGGCTGACCACGAAACATTGCTTCAAGCCCGATCCTAGCGACTTTTGTGGGGGATAGAGCGGTTCGGATTGTCGCGCGATTTGGCTCAAAGCCCGAGGCGGCGCTAAACCCGGTCTCCATGAATCCTGGGGAGAGCACTGTGACGCCGACTCGAGGCGACAGCTCCACATGCAGCGCTTCGCCAAGCGAAAGTACGTAAGCTTTCGACGCACCGTAGGCTGCCATTAGCGGGTCTGGCTGATAGGCAGCGAGGCTCGCAACCAGCAAGATGTGGCCCCGGCCCGCTGCGGCCATTCGTTGCCCGTAGAAGCGCGACAACTCCGACAGCGACAGCACGTTCAGGCAGAGCATTGCCGCAAGTCGATCATGGTCGTGATCTACAAACCGCTCGTTCAGACCAAAGGCTGCGTTGTTGACGACGACTGTTGGTTTGAGGCCCTGCGCATCCAGTTTACCGGTCAAATCTGTCACGCCGTCAGGCTGGGAAAGGTCCGCTTCAACGACTGTGACATTGACTCCGGACCGGGTGCGGAGCCGGGCGGCAAGCTCTTCCATCGGGACCTTGGACCGGGCGGTCAGGATGAGATCATATCCTCGGCTTGCCAGTTCCTCAGCGAGAGCCACTCCCAACCCACTCGACGCACCGGTGACGAGCGCCGTTTCTCTATTTTGCATCTGCACACCCCCTAAGTGACTGATGGTCATTTTATATGACCATCAGTCACTTGTAAACCTCGTACCTGTACGCAAGCGACTTACGCCGTATCAGCTGCTAATGCTAAGGATTGCCAGCGCGGACATGTCCGCTTCTGCGGCAACTCTTCGACAACGGAATGTCCGTTTTCCACTTGTTACTGAAATTCAAACTGAGACACTACCCTGAGGTCTTTTCCATTGCTAGCTTCTTGAACGACTGGTATACAAACGATCCCAGGTACCATCCGTCGAGGAACTTATACGGGGTTTCGCCAGTCGTATAGTGTCCGCACGGCAGCACCTTGGCGATGTAGTCGATCCTGAGAGCGTCAAAGTTCTCCAGCAGGTCCCGAGTCAGCTCTACTCGGAATGTGAGGTCGTACGGCGCGTACACCACCAGCGAGCGCTTTGGATGCGCGGCGAACTCGTCCATGTACGCCATCGGGCTAAGAGCCAGCAGGATGGCCCTGACTTGGTCCTGGGTCAATCCTTCGCGCTCGAAGGCCGCGCGGATGTGACGCGTGCTTTGGCCAGTCCAGACCACGTCGCCGAACCAGGTGGACCCATGATTGAACGCGCACACACGGAGGCGCGGATCCATGGCAGCGGCAGTGAATGCATAACAACTGCCAAGGCTAGTGCCGAGCACGCCGAACTGCTCGTAGCCTTGCGATTGGAGCCAGTCCAGGCAGCTGCGGATATCGCAGACGGCCTGCCGGCAGGCGGAGATTGTGCGACCGACGTTGGAGCTGACGGCGTAGTCAGAACGCTGAAGTTCAGCCGGGCGGCGCGTGTCGTGGTACGGCTGTGAGAGCCGCAGGCAGGAGATGCCGAAGCGGTTGAAGATTTCGCACAGCGCGTTGTGTGAGAAGGCGTCGGCGTTCCATTGCGGCATGACGATCATGGCTTGGCGCGGACGCTTCTTGTCTTTGTGCTCCGCGGGATACCAGCGAGCATTGACGAGGTCATTCACAGGATGTTGCGTCTTTAAGGACGATGTAAAGCGCAGAAAGGGCGCCTTGCGCAGCTCCCCGGCTTCGGCCCGGCGCTTGTATTCGCGCTCCTGCTTCAGAGTTTCCGGGCGGACGTTCGTTGGGTAAAGCTTCGGGAAGTGATGTTCAATGCGGAAGTCAGTCGGCTTTCGGTAGTCGAAGAAGCCGTGTGGGTTGGCTGCGATCTTCTGGTTCAGCCAAGTCATCGCGCCGAGCGGCGACATCTCGCCCGCCTCGACCTTAGTAGCCGCTTCACTGCCTCCAAAGTCTGCGAGCCAATCAAAGCCCCATTCCAGCGGCCTCTGCACACGGTTCTCATCACGCGTCGTGAGCGCATACTCCCACTGATACATCCACTTGCCGTACAGCGCCCTAAGCATGCTTCCAACTCCTGGACTGGATCAAGGTAGGTACTCCGGTTTGATCTCGGCCTTCTGTTTTGTGCGCGCCCATTGGTCAGCCAAGCCGACTTCGTATTGAACCTTTTCAGGGGTGAACCCCCAATGCATATAGCCCTGTTGCTTGCTGAGGATGACGGCTCCTTCTTTCCCTGGCACAGCCAACTGAAGAAGATTCGCGTCGTTTGCAGCGAGACTGACCTTCCGTTGAAGTCCTGTCTCCTGGCTGTATGGCGTGAGTGCGTCGTACCGGTTAACCATTGCAACCCTTGAACCCGACGACAGTTGGAGAATCAAGAACGCTCATAAGGAGTTTTCCTCTCTATCTAATTCTTTTCGTAAGGCTCAAGGTGCATCTACTCGGCGTTTCGTATCATGTCAAGCGGGACCGCCGCCACTGAGAAGCAGGTGCTGCCCACTCACAAAACTGGCAAGGTCACTGGCAAGATACTCCGCTGCATTTGCAGTGTCCTCTACGGTGCCTATGCGATTCATGGGCATGAAGTTCTTGATGAACTGAGCGATCTCGGGCATTGGATCGGCGTGTCTGCCTGCGCCCTGGGTTGCCGTGGGCAGAATGGAGTTGACCGTGACGCCGCGATGGCCAATTTCTTTTGCTAGCACTTCTATGAGGAATCGCGGTGCCATCTTACTACCGCCATAGAGACCGTGGCCGGGCATCGGAAAGGCAGTTGTGCTGGACCCGACGAAGATGATGCGGCCGTTGTCGGCAACATACTTCGCGGCCTTCTGAATGGTGAAGAAAGCGCCTTTAGTGTTGGTATTGAAGAGCCGATCGTAATCTTCTTCAGTGAAGTCCAGGACAGACTGACCGGACGCCTCAAGACCCGCATTTACTACAACGATATCGAGTTGGCCGAATCGTTCAAGTGAGCTTTGAAAGAGGCGCTCAAGATCGGCAACCTTTGAAACATCCGCCTGTACTGCAATGGCTTTGCCGCCAGAACGTTCGATTACATTCACTGTCTCTTGAGCAGCGTCTGCAGAAGAGAAGTAATTGACTATGACGCTTGCGCCCAAAGCACCATAACGCTCGGCTATCGCTTTACCGATGCCGCGTCCGCTTCCGGTAATAAGAGCAACCTTGTTCTTAAGATCGGTCATCCTGACCTCCTACTGATCTGGTGTTGGAGAACGAGAGGTAGGTCAGGAGAGCGTCGCTTGACGCCCTCCTGTCTGACTAAATCGACTGACCGCCGGAGACTTCAATGCGTTGTGCATTGATCCAGCGGTTATCCTCGGTGAGGAGCGACGCGATCATGGGACCAATGTCGTCGGGAAGACCCGGGCGGCCGAGTGCAGTCGCAGCCGACACCATTTTGTTCACTGCCGGATTGTCACGAACCACACCTCCGCTGAAGTCCGTCTGGATGGCTCCTGGAGCGACAGCATTAACGGTGATCCGGCGTGGACCAAGCTCCTTGGCCAAGTACTTGGTAAGCACCTCGATAGCCCCTTTTAGAGACCCGTAGGGGCCGCTCTCCGGGATGATAATGCGAGTAAGCCCGGTCGAGATCATCACGATGCGGCCGCCGTCGTTAATGAGAGGAAGAAGCTTCTGCGTCAGGAAGAAGACACCCTTGAAGTTCACGTTGTAGAGCTGGTCCAGCTCTGCCTCGGTGGTCTTCTCGAACGATGCATGATGAGAGATACCCGCATTGTTGACGAGGAAGTCGAACCGCTCCGCACCGAAGTCTGTGAGCGCCTTACTCACGTCCTTCAGAAAAGGTTCGAAGGAACTTACGTTCCCGACGTCCAGCTTCAGTGCAATCGCTTTGGCTCCCGCCTTATCGACCTCTGCCACGGTCTTGTCGGCTGCTGCCTTATTAGAGTTGTAGGTGAAGATCGAGTGGACACCTCGCTTGGCAAGATGCAGCACGGTGTTTTGGCCCAACCCGCGGCTGCCGCCGGTAACGATTGCAATTTTCCCTGCTAAAGATGAGCCTTTTTCCGTACTTCCTTGTGCGGAACTCTCGTTTGGCATACTGCTCTCCTTGTGAAGCGGTCATTGTTGATGATGGTTAAACTTCAGAGTCTTCGTCCGGGTTGACTATTCTTGTGATCCCTTGAACGCAAGGGTGTCGACACTCACTGTTGCGTCCGAATGGTCGACAGCAGGGCGCGCGTTTCGGCGAGGGCCCGATCCTGGAACTTCACGTCGCGCACAAGCGCGGAACCAAGCATCGGATGGCCGTTGTCGTCGTAGTAGATTCCGGTCTGACCGGATACGTCGGTCAGGACTTGTACAGCCAAGCGCCCAGCCTTCTTTGGGTTGCTCCAATACTTCATGAACGGCGCGAGCAACGGAAGCATGTACTGCAACACGAGGCGCACGGGACCGGGGGCCTCGCGTACGAGGCCGGTGTTCGGCGTAAAGCCGGGTTCCAATGCATTGAAACGTATTCGCGTTGTTTCACGTGACAATCCCAGCGTCGCGGCAAGAACAGCCTGCTTTGACGTGGCATAGGCGTCATAGCCTGGCATCTTGGATCCACCGGACTGCCACTCGCCCCGCGCGCTCGCCTCCGCAGAGATATACCGGCCGCCGCGGTAGCCCGCTTTGATAGCGGGCTCGCGCTCTGGATCTTCCACGCCGGAAGCAACGAAGACGACGTTCGCCCCGTCGAACAAGTGCGGTACAAGCGCCTCAGTAAGCGCAAACGGGCCGAGGTAGTTCGTTGCGAACGTCATATCCCAGCCCAGTGTGTTTTTTCTTGGTCCTGTCACAATGCCCGCATTATTGAGCAGTCCGGCAATCGGAAGACGGAGGGCGATGATTTCAGAAGCCGCGCGCGCGACGCTTGCAAGATCAGACAAGTCGCACACGACCGAAACAGCTTTCTGTCCTTTTTGCTTGATGAGGTTCTGCACCTCGTTCAGCTTTCGGCGGTCTCGACCGACCAGGACGACCGTGCCACGCTTGGCCAATTCGATCGCCGCGCGGCGTCCGATGCCCGAAGTAGGGCCAGTGATGACGTAAGCTTTGGTGGTTGCTTCCGTTTCTGTCGGCATTTGCGCTCCATCCTCTTCGTTGTGTCTGTCTAGACAGTCGTTATTGAAGCTTAGAAATCAATTCAACATTCGCCATAGAGCATCGAAACCCAATTTGCTGTGCTTCTTTGCATTGTCTGGATCTTGAGTCATGAAACCCATGGTTGCATCTGCTATGGAATTCATAAGAGCTACGACGAAGCCCATCGGGGCTTTTTTCAAAGGCCCATTGGCGCGAGCACGTTCAAGCAGTTCGGCAATTGGCGCCATGGCTTTGTGCCCTGCCGCACGAGTCTCCGGAGTAATTTCGTCGGATACGCTGAGTTGTGCCAGCGCTCGTTGTTTATGAGGGTTGGACACCGCCCAGTTCATCCAGTCTCTCCATAGGTGAAGAAACTGCTCACGAACTTCGGCATTAGCCGGAAGGTTCGTCGCGCCTGATGCCATCTCCATCTTAAGTTCAAGATAGAGCTGGTTGAAGAGGTCCGTCTTGGTCTCAAAGTAGGTGAAGAGCGATCCATTCGCGACGCCGGCTTCTTTTGCGATGCGCATCGTCGGCGCGCTGAGACCCTGCGCCACAATAATGCGCGTCGCCGCTTCCAGGATGGCGATCCTCTTTTCGTCGCTCTTTTGCCTCGACATGTTCTCAGTGTATACATAAATGTCTAGCCAGTCAATATACGACTCCGTTATGCCTCGGTCATCCGTACCTCTGGACAGCCAAGGCCAGCGACATCTTGGAAAAGGTCACCCGCGCTCGGATAGATCTCAATAATTGATAGTATTAACGGCGGCCTACACTGGCGAGCACTTCTGCCCGTCGGGAGGGGTGTGTCACGAACGCGAGCGTAAGCTCGCGGTGCTGTACCAAAGATGGGAGTAGGCCTTCCGAAGTCGGCTTGCAGGAGCAGGCTTCAAACCGCCCAGTGCTGCTGCGTTCAAAAGGCGTGGTAGTGAACAACTGGGGAAAAGACCTCCGATCAGGAGGTCAGGTACGTGTTGAGGAGATGAGCGAAAGCAAACCGGCCGATGACGCATCGTTACGGGTTAAGAAACTGCCGAAAGTGGGGAGCCCACCTGCTCCATGATTAGCCGGGAAGGAACCTGTTTACGGTCCCGGTGGCAGTCGGTGTAAAGGCGGCATGAACTCAACGCAGGCTTTGGTACGGAACGTGAGAACTTTGCTCTGGATGAGAAGGGAAATGACAAATGGCAAACACCATAAGGAAGAATACCGACGCCAGAGTGAGGGACGGAGCTGCTCGTAGTAGCGATGAAACTCTTGTAACGAGAGTGGAGCGAAGGGGCAGCGTTATCCAGTTGACGAGTATCACCAACCTGCTTTGCGGGGATGAGTGATATGACATCAACGAAACCGTATGTTATTGCGAAGCGCGCAGTATGGGAGACATACCAGCAGGTCAAGGCCAACCGGGGCGCTGCCGGCATCGATGGGGAAACCCTTGCGATGTTTGAGCAGAACCTGCCGGGGAATTTATACAAACTGTGGAACCGGATGTCGTCGGGGTCGTACTTCCCGCCTCCAGTGAAACAGGTTGAAATTCCGAAGGCAAAGGGCGGTACGAGAAAGCTCGGTATTCCGACTGTATCTGATCGCATTGCGCAGACCGTGGTCAAGCGCATCATCGAACCGACACTGGAACCAATATTCCATCAGGATTCATACGGGTATCGGCCCGGCAAGTCGGCGAAACAGGCGGTTGCCGTCACCAGAAAACGGTGTTGGCAATACGCATGGGTGGTGGAGTTTGACATCAAGTCAGCCTTCGATCAAATCGATCATGGCCTCTTGATGAAAGCGGTCCGCAGCCACATCAAAGAGGACTGGATACTGCTGTACATCGAACGGTGGCTAACTGCTCCGTTCGAGACCACAGACGGCGAACGGGTGGCGCGCCAACGCGGCACACCGCAAGGCGGAGTGGTCAGTCCTATTTTGATGAACCTGTTCATGCACTACGCGTTCGATGTCTGGATGCAACGCACCAATCCAACCTGTCCGTTTGCCCGTTATGCCGATGACGCAGTGGTTCACTGCCGAAATCGGAAACAGGCAGAACAAGTAATGCGGTCCATCGCATTGCGACTGGCGGAATGTGGGTTGACGATGCACCCGGAGAAATCGCAAATTGTGTACTGCAAGAGCAGTGGCCGCAACGCTTCTTATCCGCATGTTCAGTTCACATTCCTTGGATTTACATTTCGTCCAAGGCGTGCCGTCAACAGTCAAGGCCGGAGATTCACAAGCTTTTCTCCGGGCGTGAGTGTTGATGCTCTGAAACGAATGCGGAAGGAGGTGCGGGGCTGGCGCATCCATCGTCGGACAGCAACGACACTTGCTGAACTGGCGAAGCAATACAATCCGGTACTACGTGGCTGGTGGAATTATTTCGGGGAGTTCTACCCATCGGCGTTGCACAGCTTCGCCATATATTTCGATGGCAAGCTGATGCAATGGGCCAGACGCAAGTACAAGACACTGGCTCGGCGAGAGCAGGCCAGTGTGCAATGGCTCATCAAGATGAAGAACTGCTTTCCTCAGATGTTTTTCTACTGGAGCGTTGCCAGATATTCGGTTGGGTAATGGGAGCCGTGTAAATCGAGAGATTTACGCACGGTTCTGCGAGGGGCTTGGGGTGAAACTCCTCAGGCCTACTCACCCGAGAGAAGGCGCTCCCGCTGATGCGGGAGCCACGCAAGAGGGCGGGAAGGACGGGCAGGCACAAGAATGCGGAGCCGGTCTGGCTGGCTCCGCGTAGTGTTCTTGTTGATGGATGGTTATGCCGCTGCCGACTTTTTGGCCGTCTTCGGCTGCGATTTGACGGGCGGCTTGGGTGCGGCCTTCTTCGCCGTTTTCGCTTTTTCCTTGGCGGCGAACTCCTGCTTGATCGTGGCCGTGATTGCGGCCACGTCCACCTCGTAAATCTCGGCGGCTTCGCGTAGAACGTGCGCAGCGTTGCCACGTGAGGCCGTGAGCAAGGTAACGGCCTCGACCACGGCACGGCCCAGCGTGCTTTCATCGGCGCGGCGAAGAAAGGCCGCGAACAGCTTGCCGATGGAGTCATTCTCCTTGGCCTTCTTGATGCCGTGCTGCTTGGCGAGAATCGCAGCGCGGTTCTCGTCCAGCAGGTTGACCATGCGTTCGGCCACAAACAGCAGGTCGCGTTTCATCAACCGTACCGGGACCGCCGCGCCGATTGCAGAGAGAACGCGCAAGCCAGTTGCGTTGGCGATAGCTTCCTCCCTGCGCCGCCTCTCCTGCTCGGCTTTGAATGCAGCATCGTTCGCCCCATTGCTGTTTGCCTTCCTCGGATGATGAATGGGGCAAGCGGGATTCGCGCAGACCTTGTGAATGGTTCCCACATCGCTGCCCTCGGTGACGATGGCATCAGTGGTGAACTTGCACACCTTGAACTCCGGGCGCTTGGCCTCGTCGTTGGACTTCGGCTTGTCGTCGCGGATGGCGGTGTACTTATTGCGCGGCAATACCGGACTACCTTCCCTTTGCGTCCCGTAAGCCGTGCTGATCTGCACAAGCTGCGGTTTCGCGGTAATGGTTTTCGCTACCTGCGCCGAAAGTTTGGATTGATAGCAGCCGGGATCAGAGCAACGGTCGCCCTGTCTGCCGAGGTCGTCACCAAACAAGAGTTTGTTGTGCCCTGTCCGTTTCGGGCAATCGGCGCAACTGCCCGCCGTGGGAACAAGCTGCGCATCGCGCTTGTCAAATGGCGCGTCTTTCAAAACAAGCAACACGTTCGACTCAATCCAGAATTGCAGGTTGCGGACGGGCAGGAGAATCCGCGCGGGTTTTGCCCCGTTGTTGTATACCTCTTTGAAGCAAGCCGAGAGCGCCTGTTGTTGCATGTCACTAGGCAATTTCGCAAGTAACAGCGCGTGGCCCACGCCGATTTCGTTGGAGTAGAAGGCATCGACCGCTGCGGGAACAAGGTCAACCAATTTCAACCTCGAAGCCACGAAAGACGGTTGTTTGCCCACACGGGCGGCTATCTGTTCGATGGAGTATTTCGGCTCCTCCAACGCTAAAAGCCGGGCGAACCCCTCGGCCTCTTCCATCGGGTGAATCTCGGCGCGAATCAGGTTCTCAACTAATTGCGCCTCGATCACTTCGGCGGCGGACATATGGACGATGCGCACCGGCACGGTGGCAGATTCGGCCATCTGCGCGGCGCGGTAACGCCGCGCCCCAGCTACGATCTCGAAGCCGGATTCGGTGAGCGGGCGAACAAGCAACGGCGAAAGCACGCCCTGGCTGCGAATGCTGGCTGCAAGCTCTTTGAGAGCCGCCTCGTCAAAGACGCGGCGAGGGTTGCTCTTCGATTCGTTGAGTTGAGAGAGCGGAAGTTCGCGGTACTCGGTGGCATTGATAACAGTCGTGGTCATTTTCGTATGCTCCTTTCGAGCGGTTGAAGGGTGAAGGCGCGCGGAGCGGAGACACATCGGGCCGGTTCCGCTCCGCAGGGAGCGGACTAGCCGCGAATCGACTTGTCCGTAAAGGCTTCGAGAAAACCTTGATCGCTGAGGTTTTTGTCCCACTGCCGCGCGAACTGCTCGTGTTGCTCGTAGAGGCTGGGAAGGAAAAGGTAGTTCTCTCCGTCCCGATAGCGCGAATACTGCTCGACGCCTAGATAGTCATTCCTGAAATAGAAGCTGGACAGTCCCAAGCCGCAGAGCGGCGGTTTCGACAACTCGAAACACATCTCCGGGTCGCGCATGAGGTCGCCATTCTGTTCGCCGTAATGCACAACGGAAATCGAAGGCAGATTCAACGGCCCCGGCCCCGGTGTGGCCTCGACGACAAGGGCCATGTAGGGCGGATTCTCGATCTTGAGGTACAGAGTGGGCCGGTAACCACCGGCCCGCTCAAGAATGCGAAGGATGGTCTGCATTACGCTACCTCCGCGATTGCGTCTTGCGCTTCGGGCGTTGAGACCTTCGGCGCATTCTGCTTAGTGGCGGACTCTCCGGTGATGGCATCCAAAATCACCGCAGAAGTACGCTGGATGACTTCAAGGCTTTCGGCCAAAAGCGCCGCATTTCCTGCGTACATCTGGATGTAATCGCTCGATGCCTTGCCCATCTCAAGGCCGATAGCCTGGCCCACGATGAAAGCAACGGCCTCGGCTTCCGTTTCGCGCACGGCGGCGGTGGTCATGGTGCGGCGCTCGGACTTGTGGAGATATTCGTGGCCTAGCTCATGGACCAAAGTCACGAATTCCTCAGCCTTCGACTGGCCCGGCAGCAAAACAATCTTTCCGCCGTAGCTCACGCCAAGCGCGGGCGCGATGTTCTCGCTATATTCGAGGGTGATATTCTGCGAATCGAGAAACGCAGTCAGCCGGTCGCGGTGCTCGCCCACGTCGCCGGTAATGTCGTGCTCGAATTCGGGCAGGTCCGCGCCCTCGGTCTGCGCCACATCGAAGACGTACACAGCGCGGAAGCCAATCAACACAGGCGCGGGCTTGGCGTTGTCGTCCTGTGCATTGTTCCGGTCGGCATTGTCCTTGCTGCGCCGCTGTCCGACCATCGGGGCGAGAATCTGAATCCCCTTCTCGCCGCGCTTCACGAAACGGCCCAACTCCTTCCATGCGTGGAACCCGGCTACGCGCGTGGCCGTTGGGCGTTGTCTGGCGATCTGCAAAATATTCCCAAAACTGTAGGAATGGAACCGGGCCATTGCCGCGAGATACGCGGTCAGTGTCTCGCTCTTGCCCGCTTCAAGCTGCTGAAGCAAAAAGTCCACGGCCTGCTTGATGAGTTGCTGTGTGGGGTTGTCTTTCTGGCTGGTGCGCTGCTGGTAGGGCGATTCGCCCCGGTTGCGGAGCGCCGCATTTTTGCTGTGCGGCGCGGTGGTGGTTGCTGTGCTGCTGCTGGTATAAGGCATGATGGTCGCTCTCCTGTGTTGCCCGCTGAGGGGCGGAATTTGAAGGAGGGCGTCTGCCTCAAACCAAATTTCTTTGTTTGAGTGCCCCCGCTTCATGTCTTGGGCGGCGGGCAGAGGCGAGGCGGGTTCAGTCAAGGGCGCGCGTTTTTTGCGCGTTCATCGCAGCGTAGTGGAGACCCTTGACGGGTTCCGACCGCTTCTGCCATAAAGCCGCATGAAGCGGGGGTACTTAAACGAAGAAGAAATTCGGTACTCTTCCGAATTGCTGTACGCTTGTACGCACGTAAGGGCCGGGCGTTGCGGGGCAGGATACAGGCCCCGCAGAGGTGGGGAGCGGAAGACGCCTGCATCATCGGCGGCTGAAGCGAGGGCAGGAGACCTCCTCCCAGCCCAAATGAATGTAATTCTTTGTCTCTCCTCGGAGAGGTCGTATCCTAAGTAGTAGCCGCATAGGGAGTCCGAGCCTGGAAACCGGGTTCTTTTGGCCTCCTGAAATTGAGGTCGGCGACTGAGCGAGAGAGGATGTTTTTTCCCAAGCGTCTATCGGCTTGGAAGAGTCAGTTCGTGGCTTTATGATGCTTGCTTCAATGAATATTCAGTCCAGAAGCACACAAACTAAGAAATGGTTAGTGTGCAACAAGGAGAATGTATGCTGTTTGCCTTGGATACTCGCCCTGTAACTCAAACTGAGTTGTTCGTCGGGCGTGATTCTTTGACCAGCGATGAGGAGTTGCCTGCGGCAGTGAGCCTTACAGCCACAGGCCCGTTGGAAGCGGCTACCCGTATAACGGATGTAAGAACAGAGACAACCGATGACAACTAACGTTCCTTTTCTTTTGCGCTTTGCGACACCGCTCGGACACGTCCGTGAATCTGACGAGTCTGTGGGGATCGATGCCGCGAGCGCCGAACAGAATCTCGCTGTTACAGAATTTTCCTTGAATAGACGCAGTGAGAGCCGCTTCACACGAGTACGGAATGAAACCACTGACGATGAGTAATCGAAGGCCGTCCGACCAACAGACTCCAGATAGACCTTGGACCGATTTCGAGACAGAACGGGAAGAATTGCCGGCGAGTGTTCGACCGGGCAGCAGCCCTCGTTCTGGTTCTGGGCAGACGTCTGTAACCTTCGTTTCCGAAGAATCCACTGACGATAATTGAAAGGGAGAGTTTTTATGGCGAGCGAACCACTTTTGTCGCGCTTTGCAACGCCACTTGTTGCCCAGCCACACCCGCGTCTACGGCAGAATCCAGATACGCAGACTACAGAGGTTGAGCACCAAGGCGCGTGGGTATCTGCATCTCAACATATCGAACTTCTCGGTTACGGCCAGACAAAGACGGCCGTGGCGCAGGAGTCCACCGATTACGCCTAAATCTCCCATTCTGATTGTCAGTACGGTCGTGGATTTGGCGACGGACGCCGTAGTGCGTGCGTTGCAGGATATGGGGACACCCGTCGTCCGTGTGAACACAGAAGACCTCCCCTTCTCGGGAGTCATTGATTATTCGATCGGCGTAACCAAACCATCTGCGATTTTTTCAGATGGAGCCTGCACCGAGAACTGGTTTGGGGCTGTATGGTATCGGCGTCTTCGCGTACCAACGATGCCCGTAGAAATGGATTCAGGCATCTATGATTTTTGCGTGCGCGAAAATCGAAGTGCTCTCATTGGGGGGCTGATCGGTCATGATACTCGCTGGATGAGCCATCCTGGAGCCATTTGGAAAGCAGAGTTCAAGCCTTATCAGTTGCAAGTGGCAGCTCAACTTGGGCTGGATATCCCGAAGACGCTTATCTCCAATCGGCCAGAGAGCATTCGCAAATTTTACCGGCAATACGGCCCAATCATCGCCAAACCTGTGCGAAGCGGCTATGTCGTCAAAAACGGCGTCGAGTGTGCCGTCTTCACGACCAAACTAGAGGACGAGGTGATGAATGATCTGTCGGGTGCCGCACTGAGCCCAACGATCTACCAGGAATTCCTCCCGAAGGCTTATGACATTCGTGTCACTATCGTTGGCCGAAAGCTCTTTGCGGTGTCGATTGACTCCCAGTCAGACCCCAATGCGGTAATTGACTGGCGTAAAACAGAAAACCCATTGCTGCCTCACGCCCCCATCGAGTTGCCGGAATCGTTACATCGATCTCTCTTGGAACTAATGTCGCGCCTGTCACTGACCTATGGTGCAATTGATCTGGTGTTGACGCCAGATGGCCGCTACGTCTTCTTGGAGATCAATCCCAATGGCCAATGGCTCTGGATTGATGAGATGTTGTCCCTCGGAATCTCGCATTCCATTGCGGAATGGCTTTCGGAGGGCACGGGATGAGAATCGCCGATTTTCTGGATTGGCTGTATCCAACAGCGGAGCCTCTGTCGGAAGAGGAGCAAAATTGTCAGCGACAACGGCAACAGGATCGGTTGCAGTTTGTCGAGACGCACACAGCCCCAGAAGCGCTTGCGAAGGGCTACGTCGAGTTGTGCGCTGAGGAAACCGAACGTCTCAAAAGTGTCGAAACAAGGCTCGGCAGCCTTTTGGGGTTGACCTCGATAACATCGAGTCTATTGATCGGGGGGATCTTCGCAATCGTGAATGGTGGGCTAAGCGATAGCTCCCGAAGTGTCCGTTTCTTTGCTTGCGCTGCACTGGTGTATCTGAACCTTCAAATTATCAGTTCGACATTAGCAGCGATTCGGGGTTTAGGACGCGCAAGCTGGATAGGTGGAAGCATCGAAGACTATGTTGATTGCTCTGCGGTGGAACCTGTAGAACAGCATCGACAAATAGCATTGCGGAATTGCAAGCGTCTTCTGCAAATGGAAGATAACATCAATGCCAAGGTTACGCAGATGGCGGTTGCGCATGCTGCCATCCGAAATTTCGCATCCGCGAGCGTCTTGATTGCGGTCTTGGGTTGCGCCGCCGTTCTCATGCAACAGCCTGGTAGCGCTGCTGCCAAAGCAATTCGTACAAACCCTGACTTGCAGAAGCTGCTACAAGGACCTCCGGGGCAACGGGGACCGCAAGGCCCTAAGGGCGATCCCGGGGCGTCGATCTTGGTTTCGCATAAATGCGCCGATTCACAAAGAGCACAGCAGCATTGAGCAGGTGTTTCAGAGTCACGGATCGCTACGTCTATGGTGGTTATTGACGGCCCGACGAGTTTTATCAGCACACGACAGCCAAGCATTACGCGGCGGCTCGCGTGACTAGGGCGTGTTAACACTACCTTTGATATAATCGGAGTTAATGGAGATCACCGCTGAGCAGTACAAAAAGATCAAGGATAGCCTACCGATTCAGCGTGGGAATGTGAAATTGGAAAACCTCCAAGTGCTCAACGCGATTCTGTATGTTGCCGAGCAAGGTTGCAAATGGCGCGGCCTGCCGTCTCGATTTGGCAACTGGCATAGCATTTATACACGCATGAATCGCTGGGCCAAGAACGGCGTTCTGGATCGCGTCTTCGAGAAGTTGCAGACCGAGCAGATCGTGCGCATCAAGATTGAAGCCTTCTCGCTGGACTCAACTTCGATCAAGGTCCATCCCGATGGTACAGGCGCGTTAAAAAAAACGGACCACAGGCCATCGGCAAATCTCGCGGCGGATGGAACACCAAGATTCATATGGTTGCCGCGGATGCTCGAACGGCTGTAATCTTTGCTCTGTCGCCGGGCAACGCGCACGATGCGCCAGAAGGCCGGTCGCTGTTGGAAGAGCTTGGACCGATGCCGGAAGGGCTTCCGATGCTGATGGATAAAGCCTACGAGGGCAATGAAACGCGGCAGTTGGTGCTTGATCTTGGCATGATTCCAGTGGTTCCGCCCAAATCCAACCGGCTCGATCCTTGGGAATACGACCGCCAACTCTACAAGAAACGAAACGAAGTGGAACGGCTCTTCCGCAGGCTGAAGGGTTTCCGCCGCATTTTCTCCAGATTCGAAAAGCTCGATGTAGTCTTCCTCGCCTTTATTAACTTCGTTCTGATCGTCGAAGCCCTCAGATAGTGTTAACACGCCCTAGTGTGGAAGATTGCCGGTATCTTATAATCTCCTTTTTATTGCGGGAACATGTACATCGGGTCTTTGCAGTTATGCTCTTCTGCGAAGTAGCTTGGGACCCGCTCCTGTCCCCATATCTTCTTTCCGGCGCGCTGCGGATGTTGGCGGAAGTGAGCGTTTCTTTTTTCAATGTACCGATCGATAGCTTCGGTGGCAGCCATGACCGAGGAATAATCGCTATTGTGGATGACAGCCCGCGCCATGCCGCTGAAAACTGACTCGATCACATTCAGGAACTGTGCGCCGGCCGGGAGCGGCCTCGTCTTAATGATAGGCGCTCCATCTGTTTCTGCGGTCAAGTTGATCTCCTCCAAATGTTCAGCTAGTTCTTTGGAGATATGCCACGAAGCTGCGTCCCATGAGAGATACAGCGTTCGGTATCCGCGATAGTTCGCGCGCAGCGTGTCGGCAAGCGTGATCATTTCGCCGGTGTTCTTCCTGCGAGAGTAAAAGTGGGTCAGTTGATTCGCTGATAGTTCGAGTGCTGCGGTCAGGATCAAATAGCCTTTCGACTTCTGCCATTGTGGAACCACGTATTGTTCGCCTGGCGCGACCCGCTTGAGTCCGCCCTTTTTCTTGATTGCAAATGGACCGTATTCGTCTACCGAGAAAAACGCTTCGTCTTTTCCGAGTTCGGCCAGTGTCTTCTTGATTCGATCTACCTTTTCTCTGTACTCAGGATCATTGCTCGTTAACACCCTTCGTGCGAGCCGCCACTTCCAGCCCGCGTTGACAATGATTTCTCGAATCACGTCGCAACTGATCGCATCGTTATGTTCTTCTCCTAGCACCGCTTTCATGTCCGCAAGACGCCACGTTGTGCGGTTGAATCCATGTGCGGAGGGCGGAGAGTGCAGCAAAGAAAAGACCGCATTCTGGATGGCTGGGATGCACGCTTTCTTGTCACTGCGCGGCTTTCTGAAAAACAGCTTTTCCGTCCCTCCTTGTTGGAAATCCCTCCAATACCGGAACAGCGACCCCTTCGATATTTGCAGGAAGGAGCAGATCGGAGAGGAGTTGATTCCTCGTGCGTAGGCCAGCACTACGAGAGCGCGATTGCGAGCGGGTCTTTCCCCCTTTGTCGCGGCCAAGAACAACACCTTGAGTTCCTTCTCCGGCAGTTCGTGCAACTCGGTGGCAAGAGATTCGAGTGGCATCGCGCCCTGCACGATGCTTTGCATCCAGCCAAACACGGCTTCTTCCGAACTGCTTGGTTTTCTCGGCTGAAGAGAGAGGCGAAGCGGCCTGGACGAAAGGGTTAAATGCTCAGTCGAGGTCTTTGGGAGTGGTGAGGCCACTGCGCTTGCTGAAATCAAGGGCTGCACGGGCGACGACTTTTTCCGAATATTTCGCGATCTGCGACTCGGGCTTTGCCCAGACTCGCCACGCGCGCGCCGCACATATTCCTGCACTACCGTATAGCCCCCATTGAAACCATGCTCCTCGCGCAATCTCTTTAGAATCTGCATGACCGTGGTTCTGTATCGCTTGGGGACCAGCGAATCTTCCTTGATGATCTGGTCTATGATGCCGATCCAGGGCCGTAGGGTGGGCCTCAGACGGTGAACCTCTGTGTGTTCGTGTGAGGGTAGAACGGCTGTTGGCGGCGAGAACAGATCGAGAATCTTCTGAACCGTCGGGCCGGACAAAACGATCTGGATGGGCGGCATAGTGCGACTCTGGGTGATATGGACAGCGTGAATTCGTCTTCGTTGGTTTCCTTTCGGCCTAGTAAACATTTTCTCCCTCCAGTTGGAGCCCTTCATTGTTGTTGTCCTCACGAGAATGCTCGGTATCCACTAATACGGTGTGGTTCCATTTGGATCAACAGCGGTATCATCGTCCTAACGGACTGTAAACAGCAAATCTCATGCCCTTATCCGCGTACATTGACGGAGAACGACAGATTGCCTCGCTCCTGGACCCATCGGAATGGGAAGTTCTGCGCGCAAAGAAGCCGGAAATCGAGTTGGGCTGCTGTAGAGGCCGAGGCTTCATGCGTGTCAGCAAACTGGGCACTCAGCACTTCGTGCATGCGCGCCGCTCCGATACATGCACGTCGGCTCCCGAGAGCGCCGAGCATCTCCTGCTCAAGAGCATCGTCCTCCGAGCTGTCCGAGACGCGGGCTGGAATGGCGATGTAGAAGTGTGCGGCCCTGATGGTGCTTGGCGGGCGGACGTGATGGCCACCAGGGGAAGCCTTCGAGTGGCATTCGAGATGCAGTTATCGGCTATTCCGTTTACTGAACTGGCCGCACGGCAACATGCTTATGCCGATGACGGAGTCCGGGGCTGCTGGTTTTACGGATATGGCGCTCTCAAACCTCCACCGCCTCCAAAAACTGATATTCCGGTATTCCCGCTTGGTTCCAGTAGAGAGAATCCCTTCGCGGCCCTGAAACAGGGCATACAACCCGATCAGGTCAGGATCGGAAGCCGCCAGATGCTTTTGTCGCAAGCAGTATCTGCTCTCCTCAATCGTCAGTTTCGGTGGTGCGCGAACCAACGAGTTGCAACGGCCAAAGGGATCACGATCTTCCAATTTCACGAATGCTGGGCCTGTCACAAGGATTTCCATGTTTTCTGCCCGACGGAATGCTCTGCAACCTGTGACGATCAGCTACCAGTGAACGAGTTCGAGAACTTGGTGGCGAGCCCATTGAAGGAAGCTGGCGCGCCATGGATCGTCCGCAGGGTGCAACAATATGTTGCGGAACATCCAGAAATGGATTTGGCGATCAGCTATCCCGGCTGGCACTGGGCGCAGAGCTCCCGACGCAAGCATTTCACCTTTTGCTGTTTTCACTGTGGCGCACTAATCGCGAGCGAGATCTTAGAGCAGTTACTTGAAGACAACGAGTGTATACAGAGCCCTGAATATTGTCTAGGGCCAATCACAACGATCCCACTAAGGACCAAACAAGAATTTATCGACGCTCCACACTGGTGCTACTCGAAAGTGCATTGTTTCTGTCAAGAGCCCATGCGGAGTTCCACAGGAGACATCCTTGCTAGCGCCCACCTTCTATGATGTCCGCAAATACGTCGATGCCGATATATATCGAGCAATCGGGGAAGACGTTGAGACTCTCAAAAAGAATGGCACAACAAACGCCCTCCATGATCTCGAAAGCTTTCCCTCGCGTGTCGAGCAGGTCTGGCAGCGCCAATATGAGAAGCTGATCGAAGCCGCTTCCCGAGAGCAGGGCCTTCCTCCCACGATCATTCAACGGGAAGCGGAACGAGACCCGGAAGCATGGAACATCATCGAATGGCAGCATCGTGAGTTGAGTGCGAGGTACTATGCACTGCTCAACTTCGAGCTCTTCGGCACGAAGACATTTTACCTTCAGGATGGACTGGTCCAGCATCTCGCTTGCACAGAAATGAATGTTGTTGCGCCGCTTCTTGAGCTTCCGTTCCCTGCCTGCATGTTCGTCTTAACCAGCCGGGAATCGATCGATGCTCTCTATCAAATGCATTGGACCGACCATCCCGAACAAGAGGGCCGAACACTGATCGATTACAAGGCGCCGATCTCTGTCTTTCTCGTCCTCACCCAGAAGACCTCCGATCAGCCCTATCGCCAGCTGAACGTTATTGCGTTTCACGCGAATCGTGAAGAGTACCATTTGATGGTCATCCGGCGGCTCTGCCTCATTGATGACTGGACCCTCGATGAGGCGCTTACGACGGATTGGGCAAATTTGGACGCGCAGATTGAAAAACGAAAGCATGTAAATGCCAAGGGCGAATGGGAGACGGTTGAAGACAGTCTTTTCTATACCGACGGTCTCCAGTTCTTCCGAATCATATTGAACGCTGTGCTCTACATCTCATCTGCGGATGCGGAACTTGAGCATCGGCCCTCAGAACAAGAGACGGTTAAGCAAGAAATCGAACGAATTCCATCAAGGGTGAAGCGCCAAGAACTGAAGCAGGCAGCGCGACATGCTTCGCGACTTCCCTATATCGTCGTCGGTGCCAGTGTTCCAGCGGTGGACTCTATCTCGGCCTTTGCTCCGGCAACAAAACGGAGTCTGTCGGTTCGATTTATGGTGCGAGGACATTGGCGGCATCAGGCTTGTGGACAAGGTTTGAAAGATCACGTTCTGCGCTTCATCAAGCCCTACAATAAGGGTCCGGAGATGGCCACTCTGATCAACAAGCCATATTTAGTGAAAAGGTCTTCCAAGCTGGAAGAGCGGCTTGAGTAAAGGGCACTCCGACGCATTTGCTATTCAAAGGCTCAACCCCAGCCCAACAACTGGCGCTTTCTCTAGGGCCGTGACCTTCTGCAAACCGATGTTTACTCCTGGAAACTGATTCTTGGCTAGATCAATTGCAGACGCCTTGGAGACATTGCGGCTAAGATTTTCAGCAAGCGCAGCAGCGTCATTGGTGAAGATTTGCGCGTCGTACGAGGCGCGGGAGACAGAGACATAAGCAAAGCGGCTGTTGATGAGTTCCGGGTGAACATTGGTATCCATGTTGACCAGGACACGCTCGGCGGTGAGTCCCTGGGAACTGTGCGAGGTCACG
>Ga0224531_1000164_pt1 | contig 39782 bp, 36 predicted proteins | sample CBST100metaG_FD_179876 | JGI IMG/M metagenome (GOLD analysis project Ga0224531, IMG submission 179876) | Peat soil microbial communities from Stordalen Mire, Sweden - C.B.S.T100 | ecosystem: Environmental > Terrestrial > Soil > Wetlands > Peat | place: Sweden: Norrbotten County, Stordalen Mire...
CTCCAAGACATATGCCACACCCCCCTCATAGCAAAAAACTGTAAAGGATGTGTGGAGACAATGTGTAAAGGATGTCATGGAACTGAACAACTTAAGTCGTGCCGCAAGCGCAATCAAATCAATGTGGCCTTCAGGCCCTGCTAACCTTCGATCTTCCACAACCATGTTTTTCCGCTCGCTGCGGCGAGTTTAGCCGTGCCGTAAAGAGGTCCATAAATCGTGGGCTTTAGCCTCTGAGGGACGATCTTCCCCTCCATCCCATCAGGCGATTTGCTCTAACTTGAATCCTGACTCGTCTTCGGAGGAGGAGGAGAATCGAGAGACTTGAATCGGGAAGGCGCGCGCCCCCCTACGCCGTGTAGGCCCCGATCCGCGCTTCCTTCGCCGTCAAATCGTCGCACTTGCGGTCCAGCGCTTCGTATTCGCGGTCGTGCTCTTTGCGGAAGGCCCTGAAAGCCTCTTCGCTCGACCACCGGTCGATCGTCAGGTAGTTGCCCGGAACGTAGGCGTCGTGCAGCAGCTCGGTCCCCTGGTAATCCGACGAGGCGCGAAACAGCTCTGCCCATGCGCCGTTGGCCCCGTATGCGGCCTCAAAACCGGCAACCTTTTCCTCGGCAATCTCGAACTGCCAAACTACAACGAACATGCAAATCTCCAATTCTTGTGTTTATGTTAGCGCAGCCCATCGGCAAAATGAACGCCTGCCGGGCCGCAAAATCCCATAGCCTCTCCCAAAACAAAACCGCCGAATTCCCGCATTTTGAGACTCTTTGCCACCTGCGCTCAGGCGGCGCGGCAACCTCTGCTCTTCGGCGGCAATCTATCTCCAGATTTTCCCGATGCCCGTTTTTGCCCCTTGAATCGCGAGAAAAAACATGCCGGCTCCTCTCCAAATAGAGTGTGGACCGTGCCTTCCGGAGCTGTATTGCCGCTCGATTAGGACATAATCGGTCCAATTTCTTCGCGCCCAATTTCGCCACGCGGCATCAAAATACCATGAGCAGCGAGAGGTCAAATCCATCCGTCCGTTTTCCCGGCATTCGTGTCACCGCCAACGGCAATCAGCTCGTCAGCTATCACACTGAAACCCGCATCGCCGACGCCGGCGTCTTTTACCCCATCACCCCCTCCACCGAGGGTGGCGAACTTTTTCAGCAGGCCTATGCCGAAGGCCACTTGAATGTCTTCGGCGGCAGCACTCTGGCCATCGAGGCCGAGGGCGAGCACGCCGCCCAGGGCGGAGCCATCGCGCACTCGGTCTGCGGCAAGCGCGTGGTTAATTTCACCTCCGGCCAAGGCCTTGTCTACGCCCTCGAGCAGGACTTCCACGCCCCCGGCAAAGCCTCCACCATGGTTCTTGAAGTCGGCGCGCGCGCCCTCACCAAGCAAGCCCTCAACGTCCATTGCGGCCACGACGACATCTACGCCGCCCTCGATACCGGCTGGATCATGCTCTTCGGCAAAGATGCGCAGCAGGCCGCCGACCAGGCGCTGATCCTGCGTCGCGTCACCGAGCTGTCGCTCACGCCCGGCATGAACATCATGGATGGCTTTCTCACCACCCACCTCGAGCGCACCTTTTACAAGCATGAAGCCGGACTGATTCGCGAATTCTTGGGCGCGCCCGACGATCTCATCGATTGCCCCACCGAGGCGCAGCGCAAGCTCTTCGGACCCACTCGCCGCCGCGTACCCAAAATGATCGATCTGGCCAGCCCCATGCTTCTCGGTCCAGTCGAAAATCAGGAGCATTACATGCAGGGCGTCGTCGCCCGCCGCAACAACTTCGCCGCTCCCATCCTTGGCTTTCTCGAGGCGGCTTACGAAGAATTCGCCGCGCTCACCGGCCGCCGTTACGGCCTCATCAGCCAGTACAAAACAGAAGACGCAGAGACGGTCTTCGTTTCCCTCGGTTCCGCCGCCGAAAATATCGAGGCCGCCGTCGATTATCTCCGCCAAACGCGCGGCTCTAGCGTCGGTTCCATCCATGTCAACGTGCTGCGCCCCTTCCCCGAGGCCGCCATTGTCAACGCGCTTCGCGGCAAAAAGAACGTCCTTATCCTGGAGCGCACCGACGAGGCTCTCTCCGGCGACAATCCCCTCGGTCGCGACATTCGCACCGCCTTCTCCAAAGCCGCGCAGGGCGTCGACGGCCTGCCCCACATCGCGCTGGATGAAATTCCGCGCATCTTCGGCGCCAGCTACGGTCTCGGCTCGCGCGACTTCCGTCCCGAGCAGATCATCGGCGCTTACGAGTTCGCTACCTCGGGCCGCGCGCGCCAAGACGGCAAAACCGCCGCCGATGGCGTCAACTATTTCGTTCTCGGCGTCGATCATCCCTACAGCGTTGTTGCCGATGAAACCCCGTCGCTTTTGCCCTCGGGTGCTGTCGCCGTGCGCTTCCATTCCATCGGCGGCTGGGGCGCTATAACCACCGGCAAAAATCTCGGCGCCATTCTCGGCGACCTGAACGACCTGCTCTTCGCTCGCGACCATCAGCTTGACGCGCTCGGCAATCCCAAAGAGATTATTCACGTCAGCGCCAATCCTAAATACGGCTCCGAGAAAAAAGGCGCGCCCACCAGTTACTTCCTCGTCGCGGCCAAAGAGCGCATTCGCGTCAATTGCGACTTGCGCCACGTCAACGTCGTGCTCTGCTGCGACCCCAAGGCCTTCACCCACACCAACCCCCTCGACGGCATGGAGCCGGGCGGCGCTTTAATCTGGGAATCGGATGCCGATGGCGAGCTCGCCTGGCAAAACCTCCCCGTGTGGGCTCGCCAGCAGATCCTCCAGAAAAAAATTCACGTCTACACCCTGCCCGGTTTCGAGATCGCTCGCCTGGCCACCGATCGCGGCGATCTGCAACTGCGCATGCAGGGCAACGCCTTTCTCGGCGCCTTTTTCGCCGTCAGTCCGCTGCTCAGCGAGTTCGGCATTACGCAGGAACAATTCCGCGAGGTCGTCCACAAACAGTACGTGAAAAAATTCGGCAAATTCGGCGATGCCGTCGTCGCCTCCAATATGGAAGTGATGCTTCAGGGCTTCGCGCGCGTTAAAGAAATCGCCGTAGGCGATCTGGCCGCCGCCGATCATTCCACCCTGCGCGGTCAGCCTCTGCTGCCGATTCTTGAAACCATTCCCGCCTTTGCGGAAATGGGCTCCTGCGCCATCGGTCGGCGCGCCACGCCGCTGCCCGTCGGCCAGGCCGCGCGCTCGCCCATCGCTTCGGTCGCCGCCTTTGACGCCGAATTTCGCTCCAACTTCGGCTACAACCAGCCAGCCACGCCGCTTTCGGCAATGGGCGTCGTCGCCGCCGCCACCGGCGATACCGCCTCCAAATACGTTGCCCGCCGCGAAACTCCGCTCTACACGCCAGAAAACTGCACGCAGTGCATGGAGTGCATCTCGGTCTGCCCTGACACCGCTCTGCCCAACTGCGCGCAAGACTTGAGCACGCTTCTCGGCACCGCCGTCGCGCATTACGTTTCAGAACCGGCCGAGCGCCGCAAGCTCATCGACAAGCTGCCGGAAATCGAGAGCCTCACCCGCGCGCGCATGTTGGCCGAAGTCAAACAGGCGACTCCGCTGCCCGCGATCCTTCGCGAAGTCGTCGCCTCCATCGACGGCATTGCGCCCGAGGTCCAAGCGCAGTTCCTCTCGATCCTTGAAAAACTTCCCCTGGCCTACCAGAAGGTCAACGCCATCTTCTCCTCGCCCGAGCGCAAACAGCCCGGCGCGGGCGGCGTCTTTTCCATCTTCGTTTCCGATCTTTGCAAGGGCTGCGGAGCCTGCGTCGTCGCTTGCGGCGATCATCAGGCTCTCTCGATGGTTCCTGAAACCGAGGCCATCAACGCCCGCCATGAAACCGGCACGCACTTCCTCGATCTGCTGCCCGACACCAAGCAGAAATTCCTGGGCTTCTACGACAGTGCCAATCCCGCCGACTCCAAAACCGCCACGCTGCGCAATCTGTTGATGGTCCGCTCGAATTACGACGCGCTGGTCTCAGGCGACGGCGCTTGCGCCGGCTGCGGAGAAAAAAGCGTGCTACGCTCGGTCGTCGCCGTCACCGAGGCTTACATGCGCCCCATCTTCCACGCCAAAAGCGATCGTCTGCTCGCCAAGGCTGGCGAGCTGGAAAAACTTGGCCCGGCGCATCTGGCCGCGCTCAAAGCCGCCGATCCGGCCGCCTACGCGCGCTTCCGTCAGGCCATCGCGCACTTCATTCTCGGCCTCGGCGGAGAAAATGACGCCGACACCCAATCGCGCATCGCCGCTTACGAAACTGAACACGGCGCCATCTCCGACGCGCAACTGATCGAAGCGCTGGCCGCCGTGCTTTTAACCGAAGCCTTCAACCACAAAAATCTCCAGGCTGTCGACGGCCGGCTCGCCAACGGCATGAGCGTGATGGCCATGGCCGCGCACACTGGCTGCAACACCGTTTATGGTTCGACCGCGCCCAACAATCCCCACCCCTATCCGTGGATGAACTCGCTCTTCCAAGACGGCGTCACCATCGGTTGGCTGATGGGCGAAAGTTTCATCGCCGACCATGCCCGCCGCTCCGTCATCCCCGAGCGCCTCGTCGACGCGCTCCTTGCCGGCAGCGCGGCCGCTCTCACCGACGAGCAGTATTACCATTTCGCGCACTTCACCGACGCTCTGATGACCGACCAGGAGATTCGCGAGCTGCCCAAGGTCTGGGCCGTCGGCGGCGATGGCGGCATCGGCGACATCGGCTATCAGAACGCCTCCAAAGTCGTTCTCCAGAACCGGCCCAACGTCAAAATCCTCATGCTCGATACCCAGGTCTACTCGAACACCGGCGGCCAAAACTCCGACTCCTCGCCCATGCCCGGCGGCGGAGACATGAACGTCTACGGCGCGGCCACGCAGGGCAAAACCACTGAGAAAAAAACCGTCGCCGAAACCTTCCTTGCCGGCCACGGCTCGCCCTTCGTCGCTCAGGTCTCCATGGCCAACGCGCCCAAGCTCTATCGAGCCATTCTCGACGGCCTCGAATACCGCGGCGTCATGTTCCTGCAGGCCTTCACCACCTGCCAGCCCGAGCACGGCGTCCCCGACGACATGGCTCTCATCCAGGCCCAGCGCGCCCGCGACTCGCGCGGCACCCCCGAGTTCGTCTTCGATCCGCGCGCCGGCGAAAGTTATCAGGAGGCCCTCGATCTCAAGGGCAATCCCTCGCTCGATCTCGACTGGTATCTACCCACCGGGAAAAACGCCGGAGCCGGTCGCTACACCGTCGCTCATTGGGCCACCACTGAAGCGCGCTTCCGCAATCACTTGAAAAAAATCAAGCCCGAAGATGCCGCCAAGCTCGTTTCCCTCGATAACATGCTCGTCCGCATCACGCAGCAGGACGTGGTCTACCGCCGCTATCTCGACCCCGCTCACCGCGCCTACATTCCCGACTTCGGCGTCGCTATCTCGACCGTCGATGCCGCCGGCAAAACCACCCACTATGCGCTCTCGCGTCAGATGGTTCTCTTCTGCGTCGAGCGCCGCAAGGCCTGGCGCATGTTGCAATCCAAAGCCGGCATCGTCAATCGCGAGTACCAGGCCCAGCGCGCGCTCTTAGCCGACGTCGATTCCGGCAAGCTGCCGCTAACCGACTTCCTCGCCCACGCCGACCAACTGCTCTCTGAGCGGCTGAATGCTTCGGCTCTCGCCAAAGTCGGAGATTGAATGCCATAAAAGGGCACAACTTCAGCCCGCCGCGGCGAGCTGAAAAACACTTTCGGAGCAGCAAGAAGTGTCAGGGCATGGCTTCAGCCGTGCCGTAAGCTCAATCAAATCAATGCGGCCTTTAGGCCCCGAGGGACGTATTTCTCCCACGGGCCCAAAATCCAGAGTTTTTCCGCAGCCTGTTTAGCCCCGGAGGGAAGATTTTTCCCTCTATACCATCAGAAGATTTGCGTTAAGATCAAACGCGAACTTTCAGAATCGTATTCAGATGTCTTTGAGAATTTCTTCTCTGGTTGCGCTTTTGTGCGCGGCCACGGCGGCGAGAATCGCATTCAGAGTCCCAATCCGCAGGGCTGTGTGCGCCGGGACGGCAATTCGATGGGGTGTGGGCTGTTGCGTTTGCAGAATGACGTGGCTTCCGACCTGATGAACCTGCTGTATCCCCAGCGCTTGCAGAGGTGTTTCGCCAGCTCTGCACCGCTTAGATCGCGCGGCAGCTTCATGCGACGGCTAGCACTTCGTCGCGCACCAGGCGCATACGGATCGAGGTGGGCGGAACGGAGTCAAAGTAGAACGCTTGCACCGCTTCCCGGAGATTGGTCCTCAGCTCATCCCAACTGTCGGCCTCGGTGAAGATGCTTTCGCCTAGAGCTTCTGCGGTGAAGCCACCGTCAGCCTCTTGTACGACCTCGAAGATAATTTCTTTCATGCTGTTTGCACCTTTCAATCCACACTCTGGCGTCGCTTCCGTCCCTAGACAATAAATACCACTAAAACCCTGTTGGTGCGCTGTCCAACGCGAGCGGGTGATCGAGTGGCGTACTCATCGGCTTCAGTATGGGAGAAACGGCATGTGCACGATTCGAAAGCGGAGAGGGAACAGAGAATGGAAGTAGCGACCGCATAGCTATCATCTACTCCTGTTCCCTGTTCCCTGTTCCCTGTTTCCTAGTTATCCGTGCACAGCACGTCGTAGTAATAATTGATCGTCACCTTCTTGATCGCCGCCGGCAGCTTGGGCAGCGTCACCGTCTGCTCGGAGGTCGTGGCCCCGTGAATCGCGATCAGCCCCAGCCGCATTACCTTGCCGTCGGCCAGCTCCAGATACAGCGGAACCGCGTTGGCGAACTCCGGCCCTACATTCGATTGCGTCAGCTTGAAGTGCAGCTTCCACCCCTCGCCTTCGGGCGTGGCGTTGCCTTCAAAGTGATACGCCGGCAGATCGGTGCCGTACACATATTCGCGGAAGAACCAATCCATCGTATGATTGCGTTCCAGGTCCATGCTCGGGCTCATGTGCTTTTCCACCATCGCCTTAAAGTCCTCGGTGGTGGCCGGCTTCAGGCGATAGGTGTTCACAAAATCCTGCATCGTGGCCTTGAAGCGCGCGTCGCCCTCCTTGGGCGTCCACATCATCATCCGGATCATGTGCAGAATATACGCGCCCTTGGGATAGACCAGGTTCTGATAGATATCCCAGCCCGCCTTGGGTGTGCTGAGCCGCGAGCCCATCGTTACCGGACCCACGTCAATCGGCCGGAAGCCAAACTGGTTTTTCTCCGTCAGCGCCTTCCGCTCCTGCTTCCAAAAATCGATAAAGTCGTTGGGCTTGGGCCGCGTGAGCTGCAAATAAATCGAGGCCGATGTATTCGCGAAGCCCTCGCTCATCCACTGGTCGCGGTAGCTGCGGAAGCCCACCGTCTGCCCCCACCACTGGTGCGCCACCTCGTGCGGCGTCACGATCTTCCAGTACATGTCTTCGCTGCGCAGGCCGAGCGTGTGCTGTTGTGTCTGGTCGAGAAATCCGCAGACCGGCAGATAAACCATCATCGGCCAGCTCTGCCCGTAGTTGCACGCCGACTGCTGCGTCAGCGCGATATGCGGAAAGGGCAGCGCGCCAAAATAATTGGTGTAAATCTTTACCGCCATCTCGCCCTGGCTCAATTCGCTGGCCAGCATCGGCAGGGTCGAAAGCGAGCCCACGCTGCCTTCTCCGCTGTTGTCTACTTGTTGCGCCACCGCCTCCATAAACGACGGCGGCTGGGTGTTGGCATACGCGTCGATCGTCAACTCTCCGCCCAGCGGCGTGCCGATCTTGGTCTCCTTGGTCTTGAAGTCCCCCAGGCTGAATCCCACCACCGGCAGCGGCGTTTCCGTCTTCCACTCCGTGGTCGTCATTTTGCCGTCAGAGTATTCGTTCACCTTGGTTCCGGTCGCGATCAGTTGCAGAAGCTTCGGCGTGTGAAAGGTCATCTGGTAGGTGGCGTAGTTGCCCAGTCCCTCGGGCGAGCTCGGGTACCAGTTCTCGCGCGCCACGGGATAGTAATTCCCGTTGCCCGTGTTCTGCACCACATCTTTGCCGCCATAGGTGATTTTGAGCGTCGCCGTTTCGCCCTTGTTCAGCGGCTTGGCCAGCACCACCCCAAAGTCGGGATCGTCGTCCTTATTCTCTTGAATCCAGTTCAGCGCTTCGCCTTTGCCCGACTCCACCTGGCTGACCCGCAGCGTCGGATAAAGGTTCAGCGGAACCACCGTCACTCCATCCTGATCGGCGCGTAGCTCAACCGTCGCCACGCTCGTCAAAAAGCCGCTCCGTTCAATGGTTACGTCGAGGCCCTCGTGCAGAATCGTATAGCTGGCGTTATGCTCGTTGCCGTTGGGAATGCTGCCGCCCGCGTACTCGGCCGCGCGATGAAAAGCCAGCGGAAAGCTCGGCCCCCAATCGCTCCAGTTCAGCAGCGCAACCTCTTCCGGCGCCAGATCGCTCACGCCATTCGGATCGTAATTAAAGAACAGATGCGAATGCTCTTTGCCGTGGATCGCCGCCAGAAAATATCCGCCCGGCGCGGGACTGGCTACATCCTGCAGCAGCCGCAAATCGATATTGTCGTGCAACTGTTTGCGCGCGAACTCCTGCAAATTCTGCCCCGCCTTGGCGAAGCCGTTGTCCGGCTGCCCGGCGCCCGCCGAGGCTTTATGCAGCTCGGCCGCCGTTCCATCGGTAAAGCGCAGCACCGCATGGTCAAACTCTTCGTTGAACTCCTCGGTGTGCATCTGGATCGAGAGGTTATGCCGCTCCTCTTTCGTCGGCGGCGTAATGTGCAGGTGCCCCTCGCCCCGGAAAACCGCGCCCGTTATCTTGCCGTTGATCTCGCCATAAAAAGCGAAGCTGCCGCTATGAAAAGTAAAAACCGCGGCATCGCGCTTGATGACGAGATCCTTTACCGTAATCACTTCGCCGCCCGGCAGCAGCCCGCGCAGTTGTTGGTAGTACGCATTCGCGTTGGCCGCCCGCTGCGCCGGCAGCGTAGCCAGGCCGCCTGCAAAAGCGCCAGCTATGGCGCACATCAATGCACATCTCCGAAATCGCATGGGGAGCCTCTTTTGATTGAAACTGAATTGAATGGCTTATGCGTCCACTATAGTGGATTCAATCGATTTTTGAGCGCTCGTTTTTGAGACGCCCACGCGCTATCGCAAAGCCATCGGATGGTGCGACAATCATTGCGCCGGAGCCGCGCTTACATGTACCGCGCTCTGGCTGGAGGAGAATTGCTCGCCATGAAACCTCTTTTCGTTTGTACCGGCCTTCTGCTTGCCGCCGCAACCTTGTTCGCCCAGACGGAGCCACTGCCCGGTATGCCCCCCGGTCCGCCCAAAAGTCCGGCCGCCAAAGAGACCGCAACCATCGCAGGCAAAACCATCACCATTGCCTATAGCTCGCCGCGCGTGCGCGGCCGCCAGGGTCAAATCTTCACCAAAGACGGCCTCGTCGGCCATGAAAAAAACTATCCCGTCTGGCGCGCCGGCGCCAATGCCGCCACCACGCTTGAAACCTCCGCTGAGATCGAAATCGGCGATCTGCATCTGCCCGCGGGTCTCTACACCCTCTATGTCGATCTCTCCGACCCCGCCCAGTGGCTGCTGATCGTTAACAAGAAAACCGGCGTCTGGGGCCTCGATTACGATCCCACCCAAAACCTCGGCAAGGTAAAAATGCTGCTGGCCAAACCCCCTGCGCTGGTCGAGGAGCTCAAGTACACCCTCACCGATACCGGCCAAGGCCAAGGCCTATTGACTCTGGCTTGGGAAAACGTCAGCGCCTCGGTCCCCATCCGCGCGCGCTAGCCGCCTTTTCACCGCTGGTGTAACGGAAATTGCAATGGAAATATGGGTGCCCCATTCTAGCCGCGTTCTTTGCGGCTAGGGTGGGGTGCAAGTCAATCGATGCGCCGATACACCTATTGTGAAAGAGCTCTAGCCGCGTTTTCACATGGGGTAAAGAAAGTGCGGACTTGTACTATCGAGGGTGCCCCCGGTCCCTCGCTTTTGGGGACCGGGGAGCTACAGCACTAAAAATCGAAATCATCTGGTCACGGTACTTAGGCCTTCACTCGTCGCGGCGAGCGAAAAAAATGCCGCCGGAGCAGCAAGAAGTGTCAGGGCACGACTTGAGTCGTGCCGCAAACCGGAAAAGCCTTGAAGGGGCACGGCTTTAGCCGTGCCGTAAACCCAACCAGATCAACGTGGCCTTTAGGCCCCGAGGGGCGTTTTTCTTCCCCTGGTCCAAAATTCAGAGTTTTTCCGCGGCGAGTCTAGCCCCTGCTAATCGTCGATCGCCCTCAACGCCTTTGCCGATCATTACCCATCTTTGGCGCAACATAAATAAGGAAGCCCGTCTCTCTTCCACCAGACCGTCAGGCGGTCTTCCCGTAAAAAAAAATTCCCCCCAAAAACTGCCTCAAACCTGGTGCAAAAACAGCCTCCCAACAAACCGATTCTAATTAGAATCAACAACTTGCATGTTTACTTAATCGCCAATATACGCGCCAATCGTCCCTTAGTTTACTAGATAATTAATAGCTGGAATCGCACGGAAAACTCTTCTCGCAAATCATTGCTTTCAGACCAGATAGCGCCCATCTAAGCGCTCTGCGCCAAACGCGCTCCCAACCTGCGCGCGCGACGCAGCGTGTTTTCGGGCAACTTGTAATCCGGCTTGCCCGCCGTCAGGCCGATCCAGAGCTGCCCCACAGGTTTCGCTCCCAGCATCTTGGCGGCCATGCGCAGAGTCCGCGCCGCGCCGGTCATAATCGGAATCAGAAACCCCGGCATGCCCGCCGCCGCCACCAGAATCGCCTTGCGCGGACGTCGTTTGCTGCGCAGCACCGGCGAGTTCTGCCCCCAGGGCCAATAGGCAAAGCCCAGCAGCCGCTCCTCAAAGCGCCGAAAGACCGCCGTCACGTTGTAGTAGTTCACCGGCGAGGCCAGAACCAGCAGATCGGCGGCTTCGGCGGCGCTCAAAATCTGTTCCAGCTCGTCCTGTTGCGCGCAGCGGCCGCGCTCCTCGCCCGCCTCTTGCGTGCATTGCCGGCAGTTGGTGCAGAACTCGATCGGCCGCTCGCCGAGCCGGATCGTCTGCGTCACGGCTCCCTGGCTGCGTGCCCCTTCAAGAATCGCCTCGACGGCGCTCGCGGTTGCGCCCTCCCGCCGATAGCTGCCCACAATCGCCACTACGCGTGTGCTCATTTGCTTCCTCCGCCGGTCTGCGCAGCTTAGTTGATTTATGTAGACCTCTTCCGTGACCTGGCGCACTCGTTTCGCTTCCGCCTCGCTCGGCTCCTGCTATGCTGGATGACGTGACCTTTCGCGCTTGCGCTAAAACGATCTTGCTTTTCGCGCCTTTCCTGGCCTTTACGGCCACTGCTTGTCATAAGGAGGAGCAGGCGGTCGTTGGTGTCGCTCAAAACGCCGCCAAGGCCGAGCGGCAGGCTCAGGCCACGGCCACCGAGCGCGATAGCCAGCGCGCGCAGCTTGAGCAGATTCCGCTGCCCACCAAGAGTCTCTACATCGATATTCACGATCCTGCTGCCTGGGCCAATCCCTTCCTCATCGTCGGTCCAGAAACGATCACGCTCAGCGTCCCGCAGCCCAACGCCGCTTCCGGCGCGGCCGCGCAGCCAACAACTACCGCGCAGCCAACTACCGCGCTCAAGCCCGCCGCCGCTCGCCGGCAAGAGATGCAGTTGCGTCCCGAGGATCTGGCCAAAGCTGTTATCGCCATCCCCCACGGCGCCTGGCGCTATGGGCGTGTAATCGCCGTCGCCGAGTCGCCCTCCGCCGCGTCCAAAGACCGGCCGATGGTTCGCCGCAACGTTGAAGCCGCCGTCCAGCAGTTGAACGATCTGGGCATCGTCGTCCAGGAGTGGCCGGCGCGTTAGTTGTGCTCCCCGTATCCCTTTTCATACCCCACCCGTATTTTGGCGCTAAGTTGCGGTAAACTGAACTGGTTTGGTGCCCTTCAAGCATTCTTGTAGCGCAGCGAAAAGGAGAACCATCGACATGGCAGAAGAAAACAAATCCTACGGATTAGCATGGTTTCTGGCCGGACTGGGCGTCGGCGCGTTGGTCGGCATTCTCTACGCTCCCAAAAGCGGCAAAGAGACTCGCGAAGACATCGCCACCGGCGCGCGCGATAGCGCCGATTACCTGCGGGAGCGCTCGCGCGAGGCCGCCGAAAGCGTCAGTGCTTTGGTCGACAAAAGCAAAGAGCAGGTCAGCGCCTTCGTCGATAAAAGCAAAGAGCAAGTCAGCACGCTGGTCGACAAAAGCAGGGAACAGGTCAGCGATTACGTCGATCGTGGCCGCGAAGCCGTCGATCGGGGACGCGCGCAGTGGGAAGAGTTTGTCGAGCGCGGCAAAAATCTGGTGGCCGATCAGTCCAGCCGTGTGAGCACGGCCATCGATGCCGGACGTCAGGCTTACAAGGCCTCCTCCACCGAGCCGCCAGAAACCCACGAGTACTAAAGGCCGCTTGCTTCTCGTACGCCTCGCGCGTTTCCCCGTGCTCGTACGGGAGGAGCGCTTGTAGCGTGCGGGCGGCGGCTTAAACGCGGCCGGCGCATTTTGCCGGCCTGTTTCAAAAAACTACGCAGCGGCCCTGCGCGAGATCGATATCATGCCTAGCTTAGATAATCAGACGATTCAGCTTATTCTTGTTGCCGCAGTGGCCGTCGCCCTGCTGATCCAGGTCATTGTGCTGCTGGCCGCTTTTATCGCCATGCGCAAGGCCGCCCGCGCCATCGGCGAAACCGTCGAGGAGCTGCGCGATTCGGTGATTCCGGTGATCGACACTACCCGCGATCTGGTCCAGCGCATCGCGCCCAAAATCGATGCCGCCGCCGACGATCTGGCCGCTCTTACCCACTCGCTGCGCGAGCAGGCCGTCGATGTGCAGAAGGTCGCCGACGAGATCATCGGTCGTGCGCGCCGTCAGGCCGTACGGGTCGACAAGCTCTTCTCCAACGTCCTCGATGCCGTCGATCGCGCCGGTTCGTTCATGGCCGATAGCGTCGCCAAGCCCATGCGTCAGTTCTCGGCCCTGCTGGCCTCGGCCAAGGCCGTCGTCGAATCGTTGCGCAATGCCGAATCCGCTAGCGCCACCCGTCCCAGCCGCCCGCCCGTCGACAACGATCCGTTTATTTAGCGCAAATCGCTTGTAGGTGTAGAGTGGCTTTGAAGGGGCACGGCTTTCCGCTGCGGCGGATGCCGTAAACTCAATCAAATCGACATGGCCTTTAGGCCCCGAGGGATGTTTTTCTCTATACCATCAGGCAATTTGCTCTAGTGCCACGCCGGTTTCTCATCTGTCGTGTAGCGCATTTTTGCTAAATGGAACGCCCATTCGCGCCGCGTTCTTGCCTTTTTGCGGCCAGGGTTGAGTGGCGTATTTCGATGTACCCATCGTGAAGCAGCTTTACGCGATCCATCCGCCGCCGACCACTTCGTCGCCGTCGTAGAAAACCGCCGCCTGCCCGGGCGTAACGGCGCGCTGCGGCACGTCGAAGCTGGCCAGAACCTCGCCCGCGCCGGCCGGCTCCAGCCTCGCCCAGGCTGGCTGGTGACGGTTGCGGATCTTCACTCGCACGCGCATCGGCGCCGTTAGCTCGGCAATCGAAATCCAGTTCAGTTGCCGCGCGCGCAGCGTGCGCGTAGCCAGCTCGGCCTCCGAGCCAACGGTTACGCAATGGCTCGCCGGATCGATCTTGAGCACGTAGAGCGGCGCGGACGAAGCCACGCCCAGCCCCTTGCGCTGTCCGATGGTGAAGTTGAAGATGCCTTCGTGTCGGCCGATAACCTCGCCCTGCGCATTCACCATTTCGCCCGCGCTCTCAGGCATCGGTACATTTTGTTCTTCGAGATATGCCGCGAGAAATTGCTTGTAGTCGCCGCCGGGAATGAAGCAGATCTCCTGCGAATCGGGCTTTTCGGCCAGCGTCAGCCCATAGCCGCGCGCGGCCTCGCGTACCTCCGGCTTCGTCATCCGGCCCAGCGGAAAGAGCGTGTGCGCCAACTGCTCTTGCGTGAGCCCGAAGAGAAAGTAGCTTTGGTCCTTGGCCAGATCCGTCGGTTGCTTCAAAATCCAGCGGGCGCGCTTTTCGTCGAACTCGTTTACCGCGTAGTGGCCGGTCGCGATCTTTTCCGCGCCCACGCCCCGCGCGGTCTTCAGCAGTTGGTCGAACTTGAGAAAGTTGTTGCAAAGAGAGCAGGGAATCGGCGTACGTCCGGCCAGGTACTCGCGTACGAAAGGTCGCACCACATCGCGCTCGAATCGTTCCTGCTGATTGACGACGTAGTAAGGGATGCCGAGCTGGCCGGCGACGCGGCGCGCGTCGTACACATCGTCGAGCGAGCAGCAGCGGCCCACCGTCGGCGCGTCTGTAATGCCGAGCCGGCCCGCGAGCCGCGTCTGATCCCACAGTTGAAGCGTGAGGCCCACGACGCGCTCGCCTGCGTGAACGAGCATCGCCGCCGCCGTCGAGGAGTCAACCCCTCCGGACATGGCTACGGCAATGGCGGTGCTTTCAGTCATAGAAATTTAGATGCGCGAACGTGAAAAGCGGCGCGAACTCCGCTCTATTCCTAAAGACAATTCTAAAAGCCGGGTGCCCCCGGTCTCGATTTTGAGACCGGGGAACCACAACACTCTTGATTTTGTACTATCACAGGGTGCCCCCGGTCCCTGGCTTTTGGGGACCGGGAAATCACGACACCAAAAATCGAAATCATCTGCTCACGGTACTAGCCCCGCTAACTCCGCTAGCTCCGCTGCACTTCCAAAGACAATTCTAAAAGCTCACGGTCGCGGCTGAGAACTGAGAGCTGACAGCTGACAGCTGCAAGCTGACAGCTAATCCCCGCCCGCCAGCGCCCGCAAATGTTCCACCGCTTCGGGCAGTACGCGCAAAATGTAGTCCACATCTCTCTCCGATGCGGTTTCGAGCAAACTAAAACGCAAACTTGCCCGCGCGGATTTTTTGTCCACTCCCATCGCCATCAGCACATGGCTGGGCTCAGTGGATCCCGACGAACAGGCCGAGCCGCCGCTGACGGCCACGCCCTTCAAATCGAGCGCGATCAGTAGCGCCTCGCCCTCCACCTGCGCGAATCGTATGTTCGTCGTGTTGGCGACGCGCGGCGCGCCGGCGCCGTTCACCGCCGTGCCCGCGATCTGCAAAATCCCCGCTTCCAGCCGGTCGCGCAAATCTCTGGTCCGCTCAATCGTGCCGTCGCCGAGCGCATTGATCGCTAGTTGCGCGGCCTTGCCCAGCCCCACAATTCCCGGCGTGTTTTGCGTGCCGGCGCGCAGGCGGCGCTCGTGGTTGCCGCCGACAATCAGCGGCTCAAGCGGCGTGCCGCGTCGCACGTAGAGCGCGCCCACACCCTTGGGTCCGTAGATTTTGTGCGCGCTGATCGAGCACAGATGGCAGCCGAAGCGCCGCACGTCAAGCGGAATCTTGCCCGCGCCCTGTACCGCGTCGATGTGGAAGAACGCGCCGGCCTCGGCCACGATGCGGCCGATCTCTTCCACCGGTTCGATGACGCCGGTTTCGTTGTTGGCCAGCATCACGCTGACGAGCCGCGTCTGCGGCCGCAGCGCGCGCCGAATCTCTGCGGGATCGATGAGGCCGCTCTGGCGCGGCGCGACGTATGTAACTTCAACGCCGCGATTGGCCACGCTTTCGGCGGCGCGCAGCACGGCCGAGTGCTCGATTGATGTCGTAATCAGGTGGTCGCCCGCGCGCAGCAAACCAAAAATTGCCGCGTTGTCGCCCTCTGTGCCGCCGGAGTTGAAGATCACCTCCGCCTCGCCGCAGCCGAAAATTTCCGCCACCGCCTCCCGCGCCCGATCCACGGCCTTGCGCGCCTGCTGGCCTTCGCCGTAGATCGAGGCGGCGTTGCCGAACTCCTCCATCCAGTAGGGGCGCATCGCTTCGACCACCTCGGGCAAAAGAGGCGTGGTGGCGTTGGCATCGCAATAAACGCGGTAGGGCAAATTTTTCTCCTCTTCGATTGTACGGGCGCTCGTGCCTTTGCGTGTACTCGTCTCGTCGCGGCGTTGACGTGAATGAATGCATGGAAAAGTACAATGCAAACAGAATCTTTCAATACCACCTGGAGATAAAGCGAATGAGCGAAGGGCCCCGTGTTTTAATCGTCGGCAGTGCCGGCCAGCTTGGCTGCGAGCTGCAAAAAAGTTTTGCCGGCTTCGGTCCCATTGTCGCCGTCGATCGCGAGTCGGTCGACTTGGCCGATGCCGCGCAAACCCGCGCGCTGGTGCGCCGCGCCGCGCCCGACGTGATTTTGAATGCCGCCGCCTACACTGCCGTCGATCGCGCCGAAGCCGAGGCTGGGCTGGCCAACCTCATCAACGCCCAGGCTCCGCGGGTGCTCGCCGAAGAGGCGCAGGCGCGCGGCGCAATCTTCGTTCACTACTCCACCGACTACGTTTTCGACGGCGGCAAGCGCGATCCCTGGCTCGAGACCGACACGCCCAATCCGTTGAACGTTTACGGATCGAGCAAGCTGGCCGGCGAGCAGGCCATCGCGGCGGTGGGCGGAAAGTTCCTCATCTTCCGCACCAGTTGGGTCTACGGGCCGCACGGCAAAAACTTTTTGCTGACCATGCTGCGGCTGGGCCAGCAGCGCGAGCGGCTCTCGATTGTCGATGACCAGTACGGCGCGCCCACCACCGCCATCGATCTGGCGCGCGTCACGCATTCCGTTGTACAGGGGATTGTCGCCAACCGCTTCGGCGAGCCGCGGCAGTGGGCCGGTCTTTACCACACGACCAACGGCGGCGCTGTCTCCTGGTGCGGTTTCGCCAAGGCGATCTTCGCGCGCGCACACGAACTGCTCGGCACCAAAGTGCCCGCGCTCGACCCCATCGCCACCAAGGATTACCCCACGCCGGCCAAGCGTCCGCGCAATTCGATTCTGTCCAACGCCAAGCTGCGCGAGCGTTTCGGCATCAGGCTGCCGGAGTGGGAAGACGCGCTTGAAGAGGTTATGCAGATTTTAAGTAAAATGGCGAAGTAGCGGAATTTTGGAATAGATCGCATTCATTTTCGCGACCGGATGAAAAATCCTCAAGGGCTTTCTCCTTGAGGATTTTTCATTGCACCTACAAGAGATTTGCTCTAAGAAAATCGCGTCCGGCGCCAGAGCAGTGTTCCGCACAGCCCCAGCGTCACGAGCGCGCCGGCAATGAGCGCGATCATCCATGGAAGATTCACGGCGATTGGCTGCACGCGCGTGCCGGCTGCCAGCCAGATGAAAATGCCGCAAGCGGAAGCGACAATCAGCCACTCCCACCAACGGCGCGTGCGCTTCTGCTCTGTTGCGGGATCGTCGCCATCAACGATGGCCGTCACTTCTTCCTGGTTCAATCCGTAGCGATCGCATTCGCGTTGCGAGGCCGCGCGCCAATTTTCCAGCTCCGAGGCCGGCGGCGCGGCCATGCTGATCGAGATGGCGCCGGCGATCATGATGATCGAGCCGAGCAGAATCGTCAGCCGACCGCCCGTGCTCAACCCGGAGAATTCGCCGAAGACCAGCGCGCCCCAGGCCAGCCCTAAAAGCTGATTGGTGTTCGATAGCGGAATGCCGCGGCCGATGCCGACGTACTTGGCCGCGTATTGCTGAAAGAGATCGCCGATTACCCAGCAGAAGCCGCCCAGAAAAGGCCAGAAGAGCATCGGCCGGGCGCGTTGCAGCTCGGCGGCCAGCGGCCCCACGCCGCCGTAAAAAAAGCAGCCCAGCGTGAAGACCGTGCCCAGCTCGCCGAAGGTGAAAATGGTGACGAACGAAAGCGGATTCATGCCGCTGAGGTAAGCCTTGCGGTAGGGAATGTACATGGTTCCCCACAGCACGCCCGCGCCCAGCACGGCGAGAATGCCGATGCCGGTTTTGCCCGTTGCGCCAGCGTTCTGTTGCACCGTGGCGATAACCAACACCGCCGCGCCCACCACGATCGCCGCCGCGCCGCCGATCACCTTGAGCCAATCTTTGGCGCGCGAGCCGCGCAGTTCCTTGAAGAACAGCCAGCCCCAAAACAATCCCACCAGACTGTTGGTGTTCCACAGCGGAAAGGCGATGGCCAGCCCCACGCTGCGAATGCCGAAGATCGTCAGCGTGTTGGCCACGGCCCACAACATTCCGCCCACCAGCGCCCAGACGATCAGGTGCGGCCGCTCGCGCAGATCGTGATAGAGAAATTCCGTGCCTTTGAGCATCGTGGGTAGCGTCCAGCGGGCGACGAAGGCCCCCATCACCATGCCCATCGAAAGCAGAAAAGGAGAAAAACCCGCGCTGACCAGCTTGGTCGGCGCTTCGGCGCTGCCCAGCCACACGGCCGCCGCCAGTCCGCAAAAGACGCCCAGCTTGTGCAATGAAATTGTCGATCGCGGCGGCGCGGCGGCCGTGGTTGCGCTCATCCGTTTACCTCAAGGCCATCAACAGCGCGGTTCCCAGCGCAAGCACAACCAACGGCACCCAAAGATGCACATCGGTCAAAATGGCCGCCACACGCGAATGTTTCATGCCGATCTCTCCGGCCAGCTTGACTGGCCTCTCTATCTATTGTGCAACCTTCAGCACGATTCGGCACTCTACAGAATTGGTAAAAATGCTCTATCGGCGGCGGCTTTTGGGGGTGAGGCCTCGCGCGGTTTTGGCTTTGCCCGTCGAGCCGCGCACAATCAACTTCGCTTTTACTTCTGCCTGCGCCACCGATTGCTCGCCCGACATGAGCTTGAAGAGATTTTCCATCGCGATCTCACCCATGCGCCGCATCGGCTGGTGAACGGTCGTCAGCGGCGGATCGAGATAGCCGGAGAAAAACAGATCGTCGAATCCGGTTACGGAAATATCGGCCGGAATGCGCAACCCGCGAGCGTGAATGGCGCGCATGGCGCCCAGCGCCGTCATGTCGTTGTAGCAGCAGACGGCCGTCGGCTGCCGGTCGAGATCGAGCAGCCCATTCATCGCTTTGATTGCCGTGGCCGTTCCGCCGTTGCCTTTGACGGCCAGCTTAGCGTCAAATTCGATTCCGGCCTCGGCTAGAGCTTGTTTGTAGCTGGCCAGCCGCTCCACATCCGACTGGTAGCCGTTGCGGTCGCCGATGTAGGCGATGCGTTTGTGCCCCAGCCCGATCAAATGCTTCATCACGGCGCGGCTGCCGGCGCGGTTGGCAATCATGACCGAATGCACGAAAGCCCCCGGAAATTGATCGTTGACCAGCACGATGGGCACATTCAACTGTTTGAGCAGGGGCAGATAGAGCGCGCCGACGCGCGATGAGGTGACGATGATGCCGTCGACGCGCCGCTCGGCTAGCTCCTGCACCACGCTGCGCTCGCGCTTGGGATCGGCATTCGAGTCGGCGAGAAAAACCGCGTAGCCGTAATCGTTGGCTGTCTGCTCAACGCCGCAGGCCACTTCGGCGGCAAAGGGATCGGAGACCGTGGTCACGACCAGGCCGACGGTTCGCGTCTGCCGCGTCACCAGTCCGCGCGCTACGGCGCTGGCCCGGTAGCCGGTTTCGGCGGCGATGCGGCGGATTTTTTCCGCTGTTTCTGGCCTGACCAGCGGGCTGTTGTGCAAAGCGCGTGAGACGGTCGGGTGCGAAACGTGCGCCAGCCGCGCAATGTCTTTGATCGAGGGCTGCCGCGGCGCGCGCTGGCCTGCCGAATGCATCAAGCCCGCTGTTCTGCCCGGCTCTTTCTCGAACACTGCTTAAACTCCTTATTGCACACCTGTGCGACCCCATTTAGTCTCCGCGTCTCCCCGCCGGCTCGTCAATGACCGGCGCCACGCCGTAAGCTGGAAGGCAAGCGATGAACCTCACTTCTCCGATCCCAGCCCAACTCGAGCGCCGCATCGGCCTCGGTTCCGCCGTCCTCTTCAACATGCTTGAGATGATCGGCGTCGGCCCCTTCATCACGCTTCCGCTGGTGATCGCCGCCGCCGGCGCGAGACTTTCCGTTTGGGCCTGGGTGCTGGGCGCCGTGATTGCCGTTGCCGACGGTCTGGTCTGGGCCGAACTGGGCGCGGCCTTTCCACGCGCGGGCGGTTCCTACGCCTTCTTGCGAGAAATCTATGGTCCCGAGCGGGCGGGCAACTGGCTCAGCTTTCTCTACGTCTGGCAGTTGAGCTTTACCGCGCCGTTGGCCGTCGCATCGGGCTGCATCGGGCTGTCGGGCTTTCTTGCCGTTTTCTTCCCAGGACTTGATGCCGCTCCCTGGGCCGCGTTGCCCGCCCTCCACTATGCCAACTTCGCCGCCGCCGCCGCCTGTCTGCTGGTTACCGCGCTGCTTTATCGCAATCTGAGTTCGATCACGCGGATGGCCTGGGTGCTTTTTGCCGGCGTCGTGGCCGCGCTTGTTGGGGTGATCGTCTCCGGTTTCGCGCGTACGGCGGCCCTCGGCGGCTGGCATCTGCCGGCGACTGGCGGCGGCTCGCTGGGCGGTCTGGCGCAGGCCACTCTGCTAGCCACCTACTGCTACTGGGGCTACTACAACATCTGCTTTCTCGGCGGCGAGGTTCGCCGGCCCGAGCGCACAATTCCCCGTGCCATTCTGCTTTCGGTGCTCTTTGTCGGCGGGTTTTACGTGGCGATGAATCTGGCCGTGCTGCCGGCGCTGGGCACGTCTTCGGCGCCGGGAGGGCCGGCCGCGCCGCACGTGCAGCTGGTGGCCGAGATTGCCCGCTCGGCCTTTGGCCGCTGGGCCGGATACGCGATCGCCGCATTGATCGTCTGGACTGCTTTTTCAAGCGTTTTTTCGCTGCTGCTCGGTTACTCGCGCGTGCCTTATGCCGCCGCCCACGACGGCAACTACTTCCGCTTCCTCGATGCGCTCCATCCGCGCTACGGCATTCCTCATCGCTCGCTGATCGCTCAGGGCCTGGTCGGGTCGCTCTTCTGCTTCTTCACTCTGACGCAGGTGATTACGATGCTTGTCATCACCCGCATCGTGCTGCAGTTCTTTCCGCAGCAGATCGGCGTCGTGCTGCTTCGCCTGCAACGCCCCGAACAGGATCGTCCCTTCCGCATTCCGCTCTACCCGCTGCCGCCGCTTGCGGCCATGGCGGGTTTCGTCTTTCTGCTGGTGAACCGTGCTCACGCCGTGCGCGAACTGCTGGCGGCCGTGGCGATCGCCGTCTCCGGCACGGCGATTTATCTGATCCGCGCCCGGCGGCTGCGGCAGTGGCCCTTCGCTTTGGGCGCGCTGCCGCCGGCGAAATCTTAAGACAATCTCAGAATCGAAAGCGCAAAGGCTCCGTTGCGCCTGCGGGCAGTCGCGACGCAATCTCCTGTCGATTGTGAAGTTGGTAAAAAGATTGAATCGGACTAACCGTACTGTGTTTGCTGCTTCTGATTTTTGCTTTTCCTAATGACATTCATGCCGAGTACGGTCTGTAAGATGCCAATAAGGTGAATTGCAGAGTGCTCCTCCGCCCGCTTGTATTTCGTAAGCCGCAGTGTGCTTTTTGCCGCCGGCATCGGCATCGCAGAACGGTTGGAGGTGAATCGCGATAAAAAGAGGACAAATTGGTGGAGTCCATACAAAGCAGTACTCAGGCGGTGGATGTGCCCTTGGAGGCATTGAAGCTCGGGCGCGGTTTGCAACAGTTCAAAATCGCGGCCATTACGATGGTCAAGAACGAACAGGATGTGATCGAGCCATTCGTGCGTCACAATCTTCAACTAGTGGACTACATGGTGGTGCTCGATAACGGCTCGGTTGACGAGACCAGAAACATTCTGATGCAGTTGGCCAAGGAGTTTCCGCAACTGGCCGTGCTGCACGACGGTTCCTTCGGCTATACGCAAGCGGAACGGATGACGCGTTTGCTCCATCGCGCCCAAAAAACCTTTCCCGCCGATTTTGTCTTCCTGCTCGATGCCGACGAGTTCGTGGATTGTTCGGATCGCGATTCCCTGCATGCCATTCTGAATACGATTCCCTCCGGGGGAATTGGCGTTATGCCCTGGTGCTCCTTTGTCCTCAAACCGGGCTGTCATCCCGCACCCGACGGCAATAGCGATCCGTTGCGCGCCATGGTCTGGCGTCGCCGCATGGAAGTTTCTCAGGAGTACAAGGCCATCGTGCGCCTGGACCGGCAGAGCGCCGACTGGGTCAAGGTTCTGCTGGGCAACCACTGGGTACGCACGGTCGCGGACCTTAACCTGCCCGCGCTCCGGCTCCCCGAACTTAGGCTGCTGCACTTCCCGGTACGTAGCCGGGAGCAATTCGCCGCCAAGTGCGTCGTCGGCTGGATGGCCTATCTGGATAAGGACCCGTTGGCCGAGCGCCGTCAATTTGGATTCCAGTGGCGGGATAACTTCAAGCTGTTGATTGAAGGCCATCCCTTCGACGATCAACTGTTGGGACAGGCTTCGTTTTTGTATTCGGCTTCACCGCGGCCGATCGATTGGGATACCGATGTCGTCAAGGAAACTCCGCAGTTGAACTACGAGCGGCGCTACTCGACCGGCTTGTCGATGGATACGCTGCAACTGGTCTCCCGTTCCTGGCGGCAGGCGATTATCGGCAACCCCGACCGCGTGGTTGCCAAGCTGCTCAATGAAGGAAAGCAGAAAGAGGCTTTGGTTTATCTCGAAGACGCCATCGCGCAAGAAGAAAGCGCCGTGCTCTGGAACGACTGGGCGATGCTGCACCATCGCGGCGGCGATCTGAAGCGGGCCGAGAGCGGCTTTCGCCGGGCATTGATGCTGGACGAGACCGACCGGATGGCGTCGGTGAATTTGGGGCTGCTGCTGTTTTCGCAGGGACGGTTGAAAGAGGGATGGCCATTCCTGAAGCCCTATAAAGACACGCTCAATGAAAAAGAGGCGGCGCTGCTGCATTCCTTTTCCGAGCGGATGCGGAAGCAACTCGGTTTGCAGCCCAAACAAGAGACGCAGCTTAGTGGAGCCTCTTCTGCAATGAACAAAACTTCCACGTCGGCGCCGGAATGCGTCTTGCCGTCTGCTTTGCCGGCTAGCACGCAAGGCAAAGGCAAAAATTTGGGCGTCGTTCTGCAAGTGGTCGATCCGCCGGTCATCCTTAACGAGGATCACTTCCGGCCTGTAACCGATATGCAGCGCGCCATGGAATTGTTCAAGGCCAGCATTCGCTTCGTCGAGGTCGAGATTCACTCCTACTGCAATCGCAACTGCTCCTTCTGCGGCAATTCCTTCCTCGACCGGCGGAGCAACAAAACGCTGATGAATCCGGCGACGTACTCGAAGATCATCGACGATCTGTCGAAGATCGACTACGAGGGCGTCGTCTGGTACTCGCGCTACAACGAGCCTTGCGCCGACCGGCCACTATTCATCGAACGGCTGCGCGAGGCGCGGGCCAAGCTGCCCCACGCCCATCTGCAGACCTTCACCAACGGTGACTACATTACCGCCGAGTATATCGAAGCGCTGCGCGATGCCGGTCTGAACCGGCTTTCGATCATGGCCTATCTGGGTAAGGACGAAAAGCCCACGCAGGAAAATTTCCTCAATGCCATGATGACGCGGCTCGAGAAGCTGGGCGTTGCCTGGAAGTTCGAGACTCCTAGCTGTGCCCGGATTGAGATTCCCGGCATCGATGTGACCTACAACTACACCGACTTTCTCCGCTTCGGCACCAATCGCGGCGGCGCGCTGGCCACGGGAAGCATTATCAAGCGGCTGTCGCCGTGCACCGTTCCCATTACCGATGTCTACATTGACTACAACGGCAGCATGGTGCCCTGCTGCGACATTCGCTCGGATTATTCGCTGCACAAGGATTTTGTCGTCTACAAATTGACGCCGGAAAACAGCATCTTCGAGGGCTATGCCAACAGCAAGCTGGTCGCCTGGCGCCGCACCCTCTCGCGTTTTGGAAAAAAACAGTTTCCTTGCGACACCTGTTCGCGGCGCACCTATACCGGAACGCCGCCCGTTGCTTCCATGTTCAATATCATCGAAAGCAAGATCGGGCCGGCCTGAGTTTTTCTGGACCATTCGGGGCGCGGCGTTATTTGAATGCGAGTAATTGCTGCGCCACCGGCCGAAAGCTTTTGCGATGGAGCGGCGTTGGCCCCAATCGCCTGAGCGCTTCTAGATGTTCAGGCGAGCCGTAGCCTTTGTGGCGCGCCAGGCCGTAGCCGGGATAGACGGCGTCCAACTCCACCATGAGCCGGTCGCGGTAGACTTTGGCCAGCACGCTGGCCGCGGCGATCGAGAGACTCTTTCCGTCGCCTTGAATCACAGCCTGCTGCGGTCCATTCCAGTCGATCGTGTCGCGGCCGTCGATCAGCAGAAAATCCGGCGCAAGGGCCAGTTGCGCTGCCGCGCGTTGCATCGCCAAAAGCGAAGCGGCGCGAATATTGATGCGGTCGATGGTCTCCACATCCACGGCGGCGATCGCCCAAGCTATGGCGCAGTCGCGAATCTCGGCGTCAAAATAGTTGCGTTGTTTTTCGGTCAGTTGTTTGGAGTCGGTCAACCCTGGCAAAGGGAAATCGAGGGGAAGAATGACAGCGGCGGCGACGACCGGACCAAAGAGCGGTCCGCGCCCAACCTCGTCGAGGCCGGCGATGCGCCGGAAGCTTCGCTGCCGAGCGGTATGCTCCAGCGTCCAGTCACACTCCGGCTTATCTTTGCGCGCTCTTGCCATGCGATCAATATAAAAATCGCGTCTTTCGGTTTCGGCAAAAAACAACCCCGGCCGAAGCCGGGGCTGTTGCTAAACCTACGGTGCGCGCCTTAGGCCCGCACTTTGCCGGTGACGCGGTCGATTTCCTTCAGACGAGCAGCCTTGCCGCGCAGTCCGCGCAGATAGAACAGCTTCGCCCGCCGCACCTTGTAGCTGCGGACTAACTCGATCTTATCGATCACCTTCGAGTTGAAAGGGAAGATGCGCTCGACACCCTGGCCGAAGCTCATCTTGCGCACGGTAAAGGTCCCCTGGGGACCGTGATTAACGGCAATCACGAGGCCTTCGAATGCCTGCAGGCGTTCTTTATCGCCTTCTTTGATCTTGACCTGGACGCGAACTTGATCGCCGGCGCCAAACTCCGGCAGATCGGTGCGCTTGAGCTTGTCGGCTAAACGCTGCATTACGGGATGAATTGACATAATCGTTTCCTACGTTTGAACTCAGAAATTCAAGTTTAGCAAAGATTCCCCCGTTGCGCCTAATCGTTGCTCAATTGGGGCTTGCGCATGGGGCTTGCGTAAAACTTTCAAGCGATGGAAAGCCCTTGTCGCGCGGCTATTCGTGCGTGCGGGCGATCTTCGATTGCGCCGAAAAATAGATGCGGCGCGCGCGGGCAAGAGTGGAGATTGAAGGCGTGCGGGTACATTTCCACTCCGGCAGGTAAGCGCGGCCGAGCGCGTTTTGGCTTTCTTTGCAGAGGCTGCAATTTTCGATGCTTTCGTCTGCCAACTAACAGTTTTTTGCTCATTTTGCAGAATGCGAAGGAACCGAACACTCTTCCGCTTCGCCATGAGAAAGCTGTGGAAAAGTATGGAGGGGGTAATTTGTAAGTACATTAAATAGAATGCTTTCTTAAATTAACATTCTGATAATGCTGCGCTTGCATATTTTGCTTGACAATCGTGCTTCATGAGATACATCATAAATACGGTCACTCTATACACACACGGAGGTTACAGATGCGCCCTGCACTAGCAACTACTACTCTTCTCCTCTCGTCAATCCTGCTTCCCGCTGCGGCCTATGCCAGCAAGCCTGCTGACGATACGGTCGCCCCAACTGCTTTTCGTGTCAGCACCGGTGTAACCGCTCCCAAACTTATCCGTTCCACCGACCTGAATCTTCCCGATTCCATCAACGCGTTTCCTCTCCCCGGCAACGCACAGGTCGGGGTGGCTTTCACGGTTGATGAAAAAGGCGTCCCGCAGAGCGTTCACGTCGTCAAGTCGCTCAACCCCTATTGGGACTCGCGCGTGATCGATGCTGTCAGTCGCTTCCGCTACACCCCTGGTACGGTCGACGACCAAACCATCCCCGTCGACATGGACCTTACGGTCAATATTGCACGGTAGTCTTCCCCTTCCACTGACGAGATGCCGCACCGGTCGGGATGCGGCATCTCGTCTCGATTCACCTCTGCTTTTCCATTTCCTTTCAGTCGCTTAATTTCAGCCACTCAAGCTTTTTGCATCTGCTCCAGCATGCGCCGATCCTCGACGCTTAATGCCGCGCGTTGCAGCAGGTCTGGCCGGTTTTTCAGCGTTTTACGCAACTGCTGTTCGCGCCGCCAGCGCCGGATCTGCGCATGATCGCCGTTGAGCAGTACCTCGGGCGCGCGCAGACCGCCGAACTCGGCTGGCCGGGTGTATTGCGGGTAGTCGAGCAGACCGCCGGCGCCGTGCTGCGAGCGTGGTACGCCGTCGAGATCGAGGTCGATTTCGTCATCGGCCGCGCCAAAGCTCTCAAATTCGCTTGAGGCTTCATTACCCAGAACGCCGGGGAGCAGGCGCATGGCCGCGTCGACAACAACGGCCGCGGCCGGCTCGCCGCCGCTCAAAACGTAGTCGCCGATCGATAGTTCCAAGTCGCAGTAAAGCTCGTTGACGCGTTCGTCGACGCCCTCGTAACGGCCGCAGATCAGCACCAGGCGATCGAGCCTGGCCAACCGGCGTGTCACGGCCTGGGTAAAAACGCGGCCTTGAGCGGAGAGCAGCGCCACGCAGGTTTTGCTCTTGTCTTCTGACGTGCGCTCGGCTTTGGGTGCGATTCCCAGATCGGCGAGAGCCTCGGCTAGCGGTTCGGGCTTCAGCAGCATGCCTTCGCCGCCGCCGAAGGGGCGGTCGTCGACGGTGCGATGGCGGTCGTGAGTGTAATTCCGCAGATCGTGCAGTGCGATCTCGATCAGGCCTTCGGTTTGCGCCCGGTGCACGATGCCTTGCGCGAAGACGCTTTCGAAGTAGCCGGGGAAGATGGTGACAATGTCGAAGCGCATAAAGGAAATGATAAGGCAGGCCCGGGGTTCGATTGAGAACTCCGGGCTTTAGTTTATGGGGCGCGGGTTTTTGAGAAGTTATGCCTTTAACGCAGCGGAGACGGAGGCCGCCAGCGGGGTGCTCGGGTGGCCGATGAGTTTGGCGAGTTGGCCGCCGTCATCAAAGAGCGCGCCTTGGGCCGCTCCGGCATCGAAGGCGGCAAAGGCTTGGGCTACAGGAGCGGGAAGGCCGACGCCGACAAGGGCGGCGGCGTAGTCAGCTTCGGAGAGGTTCTTGTAGGGGATCGACTTGCCGGTTTGGCGGGAGATTTCCGCGGCCAGCTCGGCGAGCGTGTAGGCATGGTCGCCGGCCAGTTCGTAAACCTTGTTTTGATGCTGGGTGGAGGAGAGCACGACGGCCGCGGCTTCGGCGTAGTCGGCGCGTGCGGCCGAGGAGATTTTGGCGTCGCCGGCGCTGCCGAGGAAGGCTCCGCCAGCGACGGCTCCGGGAACCGAGGCGGTGTAGTTTTCCGTGTACCAGCCGTTGCGCAGAATCGTAAAAGTGAGGCCGGAGGCCTTCAGGTCGGCCTCGGTTGCGAGATGCTCGTCGGCCAGCGATACGATTGCCGAAGTATCGGCATGGAGCAGGCTGGTGTAGACAATCCACCGTACGCCGGATTTTTTCGCGGCCGCGATAACGTTGCGATGCTGCGCGACGCGGCTGCCGATTTCATTTGAAGAGACGAGCAGGAGAGCTTGGACGCCGGCCAGGGCGAGCTCAAGGCTGGCGGGGTCGCTGTAGTCGGCCGGGCGTACCGCGACACCGAGGTTGGCGGCTTTGGCGGGGGTGCGGGCAAGCGCGATGAGTTCAGCGCCGGGCAGCTTGGCTTTCAACTGTTCGATGGCGAGCCGGCCCAATTTTCCGGTCGATCCGGTGATGGCGATGGGGTTCATAAAAAGCTCCTTCGTTGGTTAAGATGAATATGTATCCATGCAGGTTACAAACTAAAGCAAATTTTTTATTTCCGTTGTGTCTCCTGAACCGAGCGCAGCAGCGAAAGAATCGTGGTGCGGGCCAAGCGGGCTTCCATGGCCTGTTCGGCCTCGTCGTAGATGGGCGACAGAATGCGCTGAATATTTTTGCCGACGGGGCATTTGGGATTGGGCGTCTGGCTATGCATGGAAAAGGGCGAACCCTCGTTGAGCGCCTGCCGAATGTCGCGCAGAGAAAGTTTTCCGGGGGCGACGGCGAGCTCCCATCCGCCGCCGTTGCCGGGCTGTGAAGAGACGATTCCCAGCTTACGTAGCGTACCGAGCAGACGCCGCACGACCACCGGATTGGTGTTCACGCTACCGGCAATATACTCCGAAGTCAGTGCCTTGCCGGCCGACAGGGCCAACAGGGTGAGGACGTGGAGTGCGACGGTAAAGCGAGTGCTGACGTTCATGCGTAACCATTGTGGATACGATTAAGCGGGCTGTCAAGATTTGACCGGCGGGTTTGACCGGCGGCGCGGTTCTGGACGCGTGGCCGGGCAGAACTTATAAGATAAGAGCGAATCCAGGAGGCGAAGTCGGTGCCAATTACGAAGATGAAGGGGAAGATCGTACTGATTACCGGGGCCAGCGTAGGGATCGGCGCGGCGACGGCGATGGCCTTTGCGGCCGAAGGGGCCAAGCTGCTGCTGGCGGCGCGGCGTGCCGGCAAGCTGGCCGAGGTAGCCTCGCGGGCGCTCGAACAGGGCGCGGCGGCCGTGCACTCGGTCGGTCTGGACGTGCGCGATCGCAATGCGGTGCAGCGGATAATCGACGAGCTGCCGCCGGAATGGTCCGAAATTGACGTGCTGGTGAACAACGCCGGGCTGAGCCGCGGCTTGGAGAAGCTCTACACCGGGCGCATCGACGACTGGGAGGAGATGATCGACACCAACATCAAGGGGTTGCTGTACGTATCGCGTGCGGTGGTGCCGGGAATGGTGGAGCGTAAGCGCGGGCATGTGGTGACGCTGGGTTCGATGGCCGGCGAGATGGTGTACCCGAATGGCGCGGTCTATTGCGCGACCAAGTCGGCGGCGCTGGCAATCAGCGACGGATTGCGTGAGGATCTGCTGGGAACGCCGGTGCGGGTGACGAGCGTTGATCCGGGGTTGGTGGAGACGGATTTTTCGCTCGTGCGTTTTCACGGCAACGCCGATCGCGCGGCCAAGGTCTATAAAGGACTGGAGCCGCTCAAAGCCGAAGACATTGCCGATGCGATTCTGTGGGCGGTGACGCGGCCCGCGCACGTGAATATAGCGCGGATTACCTTGAGCACAGTACATCAGGCCAATTCGCTGCTGATCCATCGCGAACAATAGCCGCCGAGTGGGAACAGCAGTGGCCGAGAGTGTGGCAGAAGGATGAGAGGGACAAGACAACCTGTCCGGCCTCGTGCAGCGAACCGGAGGGAAGGGAACTGAAGCCTGACAGCTTAGCCGATGGCTTGAAGCTGGGCTTCGACCTGGGCTAGCGCGGCTTCAAGGGCGGCGCGGCGGCCAGCGTTTGATGTTCTTTGCGCGAGAATGTTGGCGCGTTGCAGGTCGAGCGCCTGCCGTTGCCGTTGCCGCGCAGCGCGTTTGATGCGGAGTGCGCTTTTTTCTTCGTCGCTCAACTGATTTTCGTCCAGAATCTCGGGGGTCTTTACCATCTGTTACTCCTCCACGGATTTACTTTCCCATCCACGGGCCATATCTTCTATTCTACTCGCGGGTCTTATCCTCTATTTTACGAGGGTCTTGCGGTGTGGCGTCCCGCAGAGTGGCCAGCAGAGAAAAGAAAGGAGCCGTGAGCCGATGCGCGCATGGCAGATTTCGTCCTTTGGCCTTGATTCACTGGAGTTTGTGGAACGCCCCGAGCCCGAGCCCGGAGCCGGCGAAGTGCTGGTGCGCGTGCGGGCGGCTTCGCTCAACTACCGCGATTTGATGGTCGCCAAAGGTCTCTACAGCTCCAAAATGCGGCTGCCGCGGATTCCTTGTTCAGATGGCGCCGGTGAAGTGGTTGCCGTGGGCGAGGGCGTGACGGCCTGGAGGCCGGGCGACCGGGTAATGGGCATCTTCATGCAGAACTGGATGGAGGGTCCGCTGACTGCGGCCAAGGCGCGGGGCGCGCTGGGCGGCGACATCGACGGCATGCTGGCCGAAGAAGTGGTTTTGCGCCAGGAGGGCCTGGTGGCCGTGCCGGCGCACATGAGCTTTCAAGAGGCGGCGACGCTGCCCTGCGCCGCCGTAACGGCCTGGAATGCCTTGTCGGCCAGCGAGCTGAAGCCGGGTTCGACGGTATTGATTCTGGGCACGGGCGGGGTTTCGATCTTCGCGCTGCAACTGGCGCGGCTCAGAGGCGTGCGCGTGCTGGGCATCAGTTCCAGCAACGAGAAGCTGGAGCGGGCCAGGAAACTGGGTTTGGACGCCGGCTTGAACTACCGCGAGAATCCGGAATGGGAGCGCTGGGTGGGCGACCAGACCAACGGCGAGGGCGTGGATCTGGTGGTGGAAGTAGGCGGCGCCGGAACGCTGGCTCGTTCGCTGCGGGCGCTGCGGCCGGGTGGAACGATCGCGCAGGTGGGCGTGCTGGCCACTGAGGCCGAGCCGTTTCCGATTCCGCTGATTTTGCATAAAATGGCGCGGATTCACGGCATCTACGTCGGTTCGCGCCGCGACTTTGTGGAGTTGAACCGCGCTCTGGCGCTGGCCGAGCTGCGACCGGTGGGCGAGGAGTTCGACTGGCGGCAGGCCCGCGAGGTTTTTGCGCGAATGGAAGAGGGCGGCCACTTCGGCAAGCTGGTGCTGACGGTGGGTCGGGAGGCGGATGGAGAGGCCGCGGCCAAATCACTGCCCCCTCGTTGAGTACACTGATGGAAGTCATGCGTAAGTTTGCTATATTCGCCGCGGCTTCGGCCCTGATCGCACTGTTCGGCGTTAGCGGTTGCGGCTATCATTCGCTGGGCGCGGCCACGCATCTGCCGGCTGGCGCCAGAACGCTGGCCGTACCGGTTTTTGCCACGCGCACAGACGTTAACGGCACTGAGACCGCGATGACCAACGCGGTAATACGCGAGTTTATGGCGCGCACGCGGTTGCGCGTGACGGCCAACTCGAACGCCGACGCCGACGCCGTGCTGCACGGCACCATCCTCAGCCAGAGCGTGACGCCTCTGACCTACAACGCCACCTCGCAGCAGTCGTCGAGCTTCGTCATTACGATCGTCGCCTCCGTCACGCTCAACGCGCGCGATGGCCGGGTTCTCTACGAGAACAAAAAATATCTCTTCCGCGAGCAGTACCAGTCCACGACCAACCTGACGACCTTCATTCAGGAAGATCCGGCGGCGGTGCAGCGACTCTCGCGCGCCTTTGCCCAACAGCTTGTGGCCGACGTGCTGGAAGGCTTGTAGCCTCTCTGGTGGCGCGTCTGCTCGCGGTCCGGTTTTCCGCGTTGGCCGGATAGCGCCGGGGACGGTATTCTGGAGCCGCAAGGCAATTGCGGCGTTTGCTCGCAGAAGAAAGGGGCCTGAGTTTTGACAACCGCACGCTGGGGAGCGGGATTTACCGCTACCGCCCATTTTGTGGCGGAGATTGAGGCTGCGGCGGCGGGTAAAGGGCAACTGCGCCCCGGCTACGTGCTGGCCGGCGATGAAATTTTTTTGCTCGACCGCTGTCGCGCCGCCATTCTCAAGGCTTACGTTCCTGTCGAGTTGCGGGAGTACTGCCTCTCCGATCTCGACCTTTCCACCACTTCGATCTTCGAGATACTCGATCGCGCGCAGACGCCTTCGCTGATGGCGCCCTTTCAGGTGATCTTCGTGCGCAATCTGCGGCAGCTCTACACGCGCGGCGCGAAAAAAGAAGAGTTCGCCTCGATCGACCGCTACTTCCGCTCGCCTAATCCGCAGGCGCTGGTGATCTTCGTTGCCGATTTTCTGCATATTCCGGCCGAGGCGCGGCGCATGGAGATGGACGACAAAAAGCGCTTCGAGCGTTTGCAGGAGACGCTGGGCAAACACTGCGGCGTGGTGGAGCTGGCTCACGTCAACGAAGAGGACGCGATGCGTTGGGCTACGGCCACGGCGCAGGAGGCCGGCGCGCAGTTGGAAAACGACGCGGCGCACGAGCTGGTCGACTCTCTCGGCGCCGACATGATGCTGGTGGCCTCGGAGCTGGAAAAGTTGCTGCTCTATACTTCGGGGCGCGGACGGATTACGCTGGGCGACGTGGAGACGATGGTGCTGGCCGCCAAGCAGCGCTCGCTATACGAGCTGACTGACGCCATCAGCGCTCACGACCGCGCGCGCGCGCTGGCGCTGCTCGACGGGTTGCTGAACAGCTCGGAGGCGGGCGAGGACGCGGCGATCGGGCACCTGTACATGCTGGCCCGCACCTTCCGGCAGATGCTGGTAATTCTGGAAAAGAACGTGCGCGATTCGCGCGCCATCTGGCAGGCGCTATGGCAGGGCTTCCGCATGCCGCCCTTCGCCGCCGAGGATCTGATCCGGCAGGCGCGGCGGTACAAGAGCAAGCGCGAGCTGACGCGCGCGTTGCGGCTGGTGGCTCGTGCCGACCTGGAACTGCGCTCCTCGCCGCCCGACAAGCGGCTGGTGCTGGAGCGGCTGATCTACGCGCTGGCCGCCGAGCCCAAGGCCACTACTTCGGCCATGGCTTCGGCGCAGCTATTGTTTTGAAGCTTAGCGTGCGACAAATTTTACAGTATGCCGTGCTGGTTAAGCCACGGACCATATTTTTTGTCCTCGCTTAGGATGTGTTTGGTAAGCCAGTCTTGAAGAAAGTTCAGCAGGTTGATGTTTAGTGCCCGCTCGCCGCTTTGGAAGCGCACTAAAAAATCCTCTACCTGCTGAGTTAAGCCGGTATGCAACAGATGGTGGCCGGGGAGCTGGGGATATTGGACAGAGGCCAGAAGCTTTTCTTCTGCGGAAAAATGCTCTTGTGTGTACTGGATCAATTTTATAAGTAGGGGCTCCGCAATATTTTTTGCTTTTCCCTGCAGCATGGCGGTATGAAGTTCATTCACGATAGCGAATAATGTTTGATGTTGACTGTCGATATTTTTAACACCAACGGAATAACGGTCATCCCAATTAAAAAAAGCCATTAAGTCTCCATAACCGACAGCAGCCGGTGATGAAGTTATCGGAAATGCCGCAAAAAAGTTGAATAGGATGGCCGCAGGGGTGCGAATCGGGGCGCGCGAATCCTTTTTTGAGCGAGAGCTAATTTTCTAGCGCATTGCATTGCGAGCCGCCGGAGCGCAGCGCGGCGCTTTCGTGCCCAGCCACAGGCCGTAGTGCAGATCGTCGTTGCGGATATGTTCGTCGTTGATATCGGCCAGATAGCGCAGCAGTTCGGAGTTCCGTTCCAGAGCCTTGCGGCCGCGCTGCGTGGCCAGCGCTTTGTTTTGTTCCAGTATCCACTGATGGCGCAACTGATGTACGGCGATGCCCGGATAGTTGGTTGCCGACATGATGCCTTCTTCCAGCAAAAAGTGAACCTGAGTTAATTGCGCCAGTTGCCGCAGCATCGCGCCGGTTTTTCCGCCGGCCATACCTGCCACGGTGTGGAATTGAAGCTCGCTGAAGAGTTCGACAATGTAGTTGTGATCTCGGTCGATCAATTTAACGCCGATTTCCGGAAGGCCGCTTTCTCCTGTTCCGTTCATATCATCCTCCTCGCCCGAAGACCGGGCTGCCTGCCGCGCGTTTTAAAGATGCGCGCCGCAAGCCTGTGTGCTTTTCGCTCGTCGAGAATGGGCCCGGATGCAGGGATGGGGCAATTCATCACGTCCTGCAAATCTGCTTCGATCCGTCTGGGAAGTTACTGAATAAACGCAAAAATTCAGGCCGCCTGCTTTTTTGCCGCCTCGCGGCATGCGCGATCTTGAAACCATGCGCCGTAGCGCGCGTCGTCATTCTGGATGTGGTAGAGAAGCCAGTCGCGGAGAAAGTTGATCGAGCGACAGTTCATCTTTCGCTCCTTTAGATCGTGACGCGCGATAAAGGCTTCGAGCTTCTCGGCCAGCCGCCGGTGGTTTTCGCAGTGCGGTTGAAGGCTAGGATACTGCGCCACGCGCATCGCCATTTCTTCCTCGGCGAAGTGCTCGTGGCTGGCTTCCATCAGCAGACGCAAAAGCTGATTTGTTTCTTCTCGCGGCGCGTCTTGTGCGATGGCGTTTTCGATTTCCCCGATCGCGCCGAAGAGCTTGCGGTGAATCTGATCGAGCGCCGCAATGCCCACGCTGTATTGGTCGTTCCACTTCTGGCTGGCCATGGGCTGCTCCTGTCAAAGGCCGTGCGGCTACGCGTTTGCATGGGGGAAAGGCCGAATGCGCCCAAGTCGTACGGTCCTCATCGCGTGGTCCAATCGTACGGTCTTAGTGCACGCCGCTCTGGTTGAGGCAGGCGCTGTAGGCCTTATCTTCCTGCTGGATGTGCTTGGTGAGCCAATCGCCGAGGAATTGCAGCAGGCGGATGCTGAGACCGCTTTCTCCGCGTTGGTGCCGGGCCATAAACTCCTGCACCTGTTTGGTGAGTTCGTGATGAAGTGCGCGGTGTTGGGCCAGCTTGGGGTACTTGGCTGCTTCCATCATTTTTTCCTCGGCGGCGAAGTGCTCTTGCGTATACTTCGCCAGCTTGGCCAGCAGAGCGCCGGCAGCGGTCTTGCCCTCCTGCCGCATCATGGCGGCATGGAGATCGTTGACCATGTTGAATAGATTTTGATGTTGCACGTCGATTGCCTTGACGCCGACAGAGTAGCTTTCGTTCCACTGCATAAAAGCCATGGGGAACCTCCAGGCGGATGCCTTGGATGTGTTTATCGGATGACGATAGGTAAAGTTGAGAGGCCGTGGCGGGGGAATCTTTTGCTTTCCGCGGCGCGGACAGAGCCATGGGAACAAGCGCTAATCTTGCTGTGGATTAGCGCGTTCCCGAAATGGACATCAATTGTCCTTTTAACAAATGCCGCGTGCGTTGAGACATGGACCGTATGGCTGATCGCTGGTTTCGATGTGCTGAAGATAGCTATTGTGCAGTTCGCAGAGCAGGGCGCGTAATTCACCGCCGCCGCCATACTGCAAGCGGTGCGCTGTTTGCATCAGGTCGGCCAGCATTTTGCGGTGTTTGGCGCGATGCTCGGCCAAACCGGCGTACCCGGCCTTCTCCATCAATTGCTCTTCGCTGCAGAAATGAATGCGCGTATATTCAATCAGCCGATCCAATAGCTCGCAGAGCTTCTCCCGCCCACAACCACGTACCAGCGCCAGGCGTAGTTCGTTGGTGGCATCCATGAGGATGCCGTGTTGATCGTCCATGGCGCGAACGCCGACGGTGCATGCATGATCCCAGGTGAGAAGGGTCACATGGACCTCCCCTAATCATTGACTAGCGACAGTATCGGCCACATGAGGTGATACATGATGCCGGAGGAGCGCGATCCGGTGACTTAGGTTTTTCTTTTTCCCCTCATTTACTCCAAAATAACGGCGGGATTTTGTCCGCGGCTGTGGGAGGTCAGGCCGAGGGCCGCGCCCAGAATCAATGCGCCGCCCAGCCAGGCGTAAGGGCCCAGCTTTTCACCGAGCAGCTCAACGCCCAGCACTGCGCCCAAAGCCGGCTCAATATTCAAGAAGATACCGGCGCGCGAGGCCGGTACGTGGTGCAGCCCCCAGTTCCAGAGGAAGGTCGTGGTGGCGGTGCAGAGCAGGCCGCTCAAGATCAGGGCCGTCCAGGCGGTAGAGCTGACGTGGGCGAAAGGGAGCGGCTCGATGTGGGCATGCGTCAGCGGCGACAGCAGCCAGCCGCCGAAGCTCCAGATGGCCAGCATGGCCGTTCCGGGGAGGATGGTGTAAGCGGTTACAACCGAGGGGCTGTGAGCTTCCATCAGCTTTTTGCTCAACAGAATCCAGGCTAATGCGATGAAGAGCGAAAAGAGGACGAGTAGATCGCCGGTGCGCGAGGGGGTTTCGTGGCCGGTGGTGGCGCGGCTGCCGCCCAATGTGACCAGCGCCGCGCCGACCGTCGAGCCGCACAACGCCAGCCAGCCCAGCCAGTCCAACTGCTCGCCGGTAAAGATCGCGGCCGCGGCGGCCAGCAGCACCGGCATGGCGCCGACCATCAGCGAAGCGTGGCTGACGGTGGTCATCGCCAAACCGTGAAATTGCAAGAGAAACTGGAGAGGAATGCCGGAGGCCGCCGTCAGTAGTACGGTTCGCCATTCGGAGGCGGTCAGGTGTTCGCGATGCAGAAAAACGACCGGCGCCATTACGAAGCAGGCAAAGAAGAAACGGTAGAAGACCGTCCACTCGACGCTCATCTCGTCGAGGGCCAAGCGGCCGAGATAAAACCCCATTCCCCAAAGAGTTCCGGCCAGAGCGCATGCCCCATAACCGAGAAGTACGTGTCCTTTGTTCGTCGTGATCTGCTCTGACATCCCTACTTTTACTTTCGCACATTCTGGCGCGCGGGGTTGCGCCTGGCGGAACACGTTGGCGCGGCAGCCTTCCTACACCGTGGGCGTATCGGCGAGAATAATTGCGATGGCGAGCGAGCGCGGAATTGCAGGGAAAATCGATTGGCGGCATGGCTTTGGATTGTTCGTTTTGGCGGCGCTGGCTTTGTCCGCCGCGGCGCAAAATGTCGTCGGGCCGGCCAAAGAGCGCACGCTTTCCAGTCACTTTCCTAGCAAACCCTCCCTGCCGCCGGCCTACTCGATTTCTACCGATCCGCTGGGCTTTTCGTCGCCGGGACCGATCTATCTGGGCTCGCGTAACACATTGGCTTCGCTCGACTTTCTCGACGAGGACCGGCTGCTGTTCACCTTCCGCGTGCCGGGATTGCTGCATCGCGACCCGTCCGGCAGCGATGCCGGCGGCGAGCGCCGCATCCGCGCCGTGGTTCTGGCGCTGCCGGGCGGAACGGTTCAGGCGCAGGACACATGGACCGTTCACGATCGCGTGCGCTATCTCTGGATGCTCCAGGGCGGCCGCTTTTTGCTGCGCGACCGCAACAGCCTTTTCGAGGGCGGTGCTTCGCTGGCTATGAAGTCGCTATTCGACTTTCCCGGTTCATTGCTCGATGTGGAGTTCGATCCCGGCCAGCAGCTTCTGGTTACCAACTCGCATGAGCCGGTCGCCAAGCAAAAAAACGCCTCGGCTTCGGCCGAGGCGGACGAGGCGGCTTCGGCCGATGGCGATCTGGTGGTGCGCATTTTGCGCCGCACGACCGGGCAGCTTTTGCTGGTGAGCCGCGCCCGCTCGGCCGTTCACCTGTCGATCAATTCCGAAGGCTATCTGGAAGGCCTGCGTGGGCAGGGAATGAACTGGATGCTCAATCTGGATTACTTTACCGGCGGCAGCCGGATGCTGGGCGGCGTGGAATCGACGTGCATGCCCGACGACAACTTTATTACCGACAATCTGATTCTGGCCATTGGCTGCGGTCCTTACGGCGAAAGCTGGCTGACGGCGATGACGACCGCCGGTCGGAGGCTTTGGAAGGCGCAGACGCCGTCGACCGCGGTCTGGCCGCAACTGACGGTGGGGCTCAACGGGCAGCGGCTGGCTCTGGCGACGCTCGACATCAGCCATAGTATTGATTCCTTTGCTCCGATCGGCGCCGAGGATGTGAAGGAGCAGTCGGTGACGGTCTTCGATTCAGCCACGGGCGATATCGCGCTGGTTTCGCCGCTGAGCCCGATTCTCGATGCGGGAGGCAACGTCGCCATCTCGCCTTCGGGCCGGCGCGTGGCGCTGCTCAATGCCGGTGCAATCCAGATTTTCGAACTGGGCGCGCCGCCAGCCTTGCCCGCCGCTTCGGCGCATGAGCGGTAGCCGCGTATTTTTTTGGGGGGGCTCGGCCTTTGCTGTTGAGTTGGTGCGGGGCAGGAGAGTCGCACGATAGCCGGTTAGAGCATTTTTACCCATAGTGTATAGAACTCAGGATCGCCGAGTTGACGCGAAGATCAGTGAACGGCAACCTTCAGCACCATTCGGCACTCTACAGAATGGGTAAAAATGCTCTAGAAGACCCGCGCTGCAAAGGTGCCGCTTGTTTCCCAATCCGGCTTTATTCCTTGTCGGGCTATTTCTCTCCAGGTCCTATTCTCTTTCCGGCCTCTCGTCCGCCGCTTTTCCGGTAAACTGGGCGTCGGGGGGTTCACTTGCCAACGGTTGTCGTTCACTGTACGGCGGCCGCGGTTACCGACCGCGGTCGTAAGCGCCCCGCCAACGAGGACGCCTTCGGGTTTTCCGTCGAGCAGGGCGTGTATGTGGTTTGCGACGGCATGGGTGGGGCGGCCGCCGGCGAGATTGCCAGCTCTTTGGCTGTGGACGAGACGATGCGTTTGCTTACCGGCCGCGACGGAAGCCGTTCGCTGCTGGACGATGCCGAAGATGCCGTTGCCGCCGCCAATCGCTCGATCTACTCCCGCGCGCAGCGCAGCCGCAACCTGCGCGGCATGGGCACCACGCTGGTGGCCCTGTTGGTGGAAGATGGCCGCGCCTGGATGGTCAATGTCGGCGACAGCCGCGGCTACCGGATGCGTGGCTCCCAGTTCGAACAGATTACGCTCGACCACTCGCTGATCGACGAGCAGGTGCGCCTGGGCCATCTGAGCCGCGCCGAGGCGCTGCGTTCGCCCTTGCGCAATGTGATTACCCGTGCCTTGGGCACGCAAAGCTCGGTTACCGCCGATGCTTTCGAACTGGAGATCGCTTCAGGCGATCTTTTCCTGCTTTGTTCCGACGGCCTTACCCGTGAACTCTCCGACGAGAAGATCGCCGCCCTGCTCGATCCCGCGCTGCCGCCGGCCGAACTCTGCAAGCGGCTGCGCGATGCCGCCAACTACGCTGGCGGCAACGACAACATCACCTGTCTTCTGGTCCGCGCCGAGGGTTGAGCTTGGGGCGGGAAGCGAGGCTTGATTTTCACAATCGCTGTAAAGTGAGCAGTCGCTTTTCCAACCCACAGCGGAAAACTTATTTTTGAAAAGCGCTGGTGGAAAAATGCTGCCAGCCCTGCGGCGTTAGGGCGAGCGGTCCCTCCGTCGTGAGCAGTGTGATCGGCGGCGTGTTCTTGCGTGGGCGGAGCAGGCGGCCGATGGGCGTGAGGGCGACGCCGCCGATCGAGCGCGGCAGCCGCGCTTCGGCCGGTGCGGCGAAGAGCAGTTCGTAGTCCTCGCCGCCGTGCAGCGCCTGGGCCAGGGTTGCATTGGGATGAAGCGGCAGCGTGGTGGCGTCGATTTCGGCGATCACGCCCGAGGCGGCGCACAGATGCGCCAGATCGGTCGAAAGGCCGTCGCTGAGGTCGATGGCCGCCGTGGCCAGCTTGTGGCGTACCAGCCATTGGCCTTGCGCCAGGCGTGGTTGCGGATAAAGGTGCGGCGCAAGAAGCGATGCCTGAGATTTGGAAATGCGCGGCGGCCGGAAGTGCGATTTTTGTTCTGCTCCGGCCAACTGCGCCAGCCGTTCGAGTCCCGCGGCGGCTCCGCCCAGATGGCCGGTAACGTAGAGCCGGTCGCCGGGATGCGCGCCGGAGCGCAACAGAGCTTGTCCGTGGCGGACCGCGCCGGCCAAAACAATATCGGCGACAGCCAGCGGCGATTCGGCCAGATCGCCTCCCGCCAGCGGTGTGCGATGCGCGCCGGCCAGTGCCAACAGGCCGTCCAGAAAGCGCTCGACCCAGGGCGCTTGCCCTCGGGCGCTTTGGACCAGCTCGCGCGGCAGCCCCAGGG
>Ga0224531_1000166_pt1 | contig 38899 bp, 26 predicted proteins | sample CBST100metaG_FD_179876 | JGI IMG/M metagenome (GOLD analysis project Ga0224531, IMG submission 179876) | Peat soil microbial communities from Stordalen Mire, Sweden - C.B.S.T100 | ecosystem: Environmental > Terrestrial > Soil > Wetlands > Peat | place: Sweden: Norrbotten County, Stordalen Mire...
GTGACAACAAATGCTAATCGCAACTATCTTCAAATCACACCCACCCGAGCCGGTGGACTCCCACCACCGGCGAGCGGCCGCGGTCCGAAACGCGCCGGAAAAGCGGCCCCAATTCCACATAAAGAACAAGGCTATCCTCATTGGCTTCCTCGGCGGCGACGCTGAAGTCCGCACCGGCAAGAACAACCAGAAGTTCACCACCCTTTCACTGGCAACCAAGACCTCTTACAAGGACAAAGAGTCCGGCGAATACATCTCGCACACCGAGTGGCATCGCGCAATCGTCTTCGGCAAACTCGGCGAGTTCGCGGCCACGCTCAAGAAGGGCGCGCACATCCAGATCGGGGGCGAGATTCGCCACACCGAATACACGCCCAATAAGGCGAAGAAGCCGGTCCGCACCGACTCGATTCGCGTCAACTCCATTCTCAAGCTTGACCGCGCGGAGAAGGCCGCGGCAGAAGAGCAGGAAGCCAACGAAGAGTTGCCCTTCGACGAAGCGGCCGAGTAGGGCGCTTCCCCTCACGGTGAAAGCCCGGCATTGTCCGGGCTTTCCTACTGGAAATGCCCGTGGAATCGCGTTCTTGAGAGGTCAGCTTATGAACCGAATTGCCGCCAACTTTCTCACCCGTTCCTTCGCATCGTGCGAAACGATTGCGCTCTTGCTGCGCCGGGAAGATGCGCCCCGGCCACAGCAGCGCGTGGTAACGGTTGAACAGGTTCTCGCGCCGCGCTATATCGCGTGGGTTAACTATGAGAACGACAACGGCGCGAACATCTATGTTTCGGCCAATCCTTTGATTGCAGGCAGCCGCAAACGCACCAAGGAGTGTATCGCATCCGTCCGCCACATCTATATAGATATTGATGACGACGGCGATGCCCGACTCGCTGTGCTGCGGGCGTCTGATCTAATTCCCACGCCGACTGCAATCATCTCGACTTCGCCCGGCAAATACCAGGCACTTTGGCGGGTCGCTGGCTTCGACTTCGAGCGGCAGGAACAGACGCTGAAGCTGATCGCCCAGGCCTTCGGCGGCGATCCTGCTTGCACCGACCGAAACCGGGTGCTGCGCGTCCCCGGTTTCCTGAACCGCAAGTATTCTCCCGCGCATCCAGTCGTGGTCGAATACCCAGCCGACGCGATCTACGGTCCAGCCGATTTTCGACTTGAGAATATCGAGGTCTCCTCCGTGCTCCCGCTCTGCGGAAACACACGGAAGAAGCCCGTCCATTCAACCCCGTTGAAGCACTCTCATTCCGAAGACGACTGGGCTTGGGTTTGCGCGCGGCTCTCACACGATATGGACGCCGCGAAGCTGACCCGCGAGCTTGCTTCGCGCCGCGCCGATAAGTCCGATCCTCTCTACTACGCCCAACGCACCGTCGATGTCGCCTCGGCCCGCCTTTGGCTTGGCCAAGGCATCCCCATCGACGACATCATCACGATGCTTGAAGTCCGCCGCCGCTTTGAGATTCCCGCTGTACTCAACTCTGCTCGTGCGCGGGAGATTGCGGCCACGGCACAGCGCATGATTGCCCGTCGAAAGACGGCCTGATACCACAGCCCAAAGGAGACCTATATGCCACTGCTTGAAGTCACACAAACCCGCCACATCAGCGCATCGATTCGGCTCACTGATACGACCGCATTGCAAGTCGATCAGTATGCCGCATTCATCCATGCTTCCGCAGACGATGTTGTCGAGCAGGCGCTTGCCTATGTCTTCTCGAAAGACCGAGACTTTCAGGAGTTCCTTCGTACCCCTGAAGCGCAGCGCATCACGCCTACTCTGCGCATCCGTCGCGCGCCTGCTTCCGAAGCCGCTGAAGCGCCTTCAAAGCCTGCATCGAAAGCGGCGGTCGCAGTGGGAGCGAAGGCGTGATTTGCCTTCGCTATCCTGCCCAGACCACTGCGGCGCTGCGCGCCGGAAGAATTTTCGATACTCCACCCCTCAGAGGGAACTCAGAAGTTGCCCAAGAAACTCCTGAGTTACTGATTGATGGCGTTCGAGATATGCGAATTCTGGAAACTCATGAGTTTCCACTTTTCGCAAGAGAAAGCAGGTCATTATGACGATCCTAACTTCTGAAATGCAACCCGGCGCACGCCGGGTTCGAGGACGCGAAAAACGCAACATCACGCTCAACACAAAGCTCAATCGCAACGAGTATTCAGAGGTCGAGCGCCATTGCAATTCGCTTGGGCTTGACTACGGCGAATGGCTGCGCAGCCTAATCATGCGCGAAGTGCGCGACAACTCCAGGAATGCAACTGACCTTGCTTTGATGGGCGAAGTTACAAGCTTGCGCCTTTTGCTTGTCAACACTCTTGACCCGCTTCTGCGTGGAGAGCAAATGACCGCGGAGCAGTTCAAGGAGATGCTTCGCTACGTGAAAGCAAACAAGCGCAAGGCAGCGGAAGACGCTATCGCCAGCTATGTGGAAAGGAGCACGGAACAGCTATGAACACAACTCATTGGGGACGCAAAGAAACAATCGTTACGCCGCCGCAGGCTCCCATATATAGCTATACGGCCATCACGCTCGTGCTGATTCTGACCGCTGGTTTTCTGCGCATCTATATCGGTGTGTTCATGCCGCCGCTCGAACGCTACGACCTCTGGCCGTTCATTCAGTCCGGCGCGCTGACTGGATTGAAGCAGACCGGCCAATACCAGCTTCTCGACGTTTCGGATGACCATCTCCACGCGCATCCTGCCGCCTCTGCCGATGTAGAGCCGGGTGTGACAACAATGGAATTTGCACGAACGCTGCCACTTCAGTTGACCAAGAACGCTCGCGCCGCCGGGCTTATTTACCTCTATCGCGGACCGAAAACTGTCTACCGCAATGGGCCGCTTCATGCCTATCTTCAGCAGTTCGTCTATGGCGGGCACTCCGTCGCCGGAGTTTTCCGCTGGCCGCTGCTCGCAGGACTTGTTGCGCTATTGGGGCTGCTCCCATTTGCCGCGCGCAAAGATGTGGAACGGTTTCGAGAAATGAAGTATGGACGCCTGCTCAAAGGCCCGGTGCGAGTAACGCCAACAGGGTTCAATCGCGCAGTGAAGGGCGATGGAGTTGGCTTCAGAACCATCGAATCGAAGAAGCTCATGCGCATTCCCCGGCTTGCCGAAGGGCAGCATATCGAATTGATGGGCGACACAGGCGCGGGCAAAACCCGGCTCATCATGCAGCTTCTCTTGCAGATCAAAGAGCGGGGTCATTCGGCTATCGTCTACGATCCAGCCTGCGAGTTCGTGCAGCGGTTCTATAACAGCAAAAACGGCGACATCATTCTCAATCCTCTCGACGCTCGCTGCCCCTACTGGGGGCCGTCCGAGGAGTTGCGCCGCCGCGCCGAAGCAAAGGCGATTGCAGCCTCGCTCTACCAACCGACCACGGACAAAAAGGGCGAGTTCTTTACCGAGACGCCGCAGAAAATATTCGCTCACTTGCTGACCTTCGGCCCATCTCCCGAGGAGCTTGTTGAGTGGATGGCCAACCCAGATGAGATCGACCGCCGCGTGCAAAATACCGAGATGGCAACCATGATCGCCAAGGGCGCGCAGCAGCAGCGCAATGGCGTCCTGGCCTCGCTCGGACTGATCGCGGACAGTCTGCGAATGCTGCCGCGCAAAGACAAAACACGGAACCACTGGAGCGCCACCGATTGGTCTGAGAACCGGAAGGGCTGGATCTTTCTTACCTCGAAACCCAGCGAGCGCGAGGCATTGCGCCCGCTGCACAGCCTGTGGATTGATCTGCTGGTTTTGCGCCTCTTGAATGAGCCGAAGGAAGGCCAGCATCCGGTCTGGTTCGTGCTGGACGAACTGGCCAGTTTGCAACGCTTGCCGCAACTCCATACGGCTATCACCGAGAACCGAAAATCGAAAAATCCGATTGTGCTGGGCTTCCAGGGCAAGGCTCAGCTTGAGTACATCTACGGCCACATGGCCGAAGTCATGCTCTCGCAGCCAGCGACAAAAATCTTCCTCAAAACCACCGAACCGAAGGCCGCCGAATGGGTATCGAGCGCCATCGGAAAAGTTGAGATTGAACGGCTGCGTCAGACGCATTTCGATGGCAGCCGCACGGGGAAGAACTTCACGCTGGAACGCCAGGTCGAGCCACTGGTGATGGACTCGGAAATCTCCGGCCTGCCCGACCGGCACGCCTACCTGAAGCTCGGCAACTACGTCGCCTGCTTCTCATTTGCCTATCACGACATTCCGGCAACACAACCGGCCTTCGTGCCGCGCCCGCTCGACGACGATGAACTCGGCTTCGATCCGAAGACGCTGACGAAGAAGCAGGCGGAGGCGGAGGTCATTGAAGAAAGCGCCGAAAACATCCAGAGCGGCTTTTCATTGGGAGACTGAGCCATGCTTAAAATCTCGAAAGCACTCTCCGCAGGCAAACTCGAAAACTACCACAAGCAGGAGTTCACTTCGCCGGACCAGAGTTACTGGAGCCAGGGCCAGACCGTGCAAGGCGAGTGGCAGGGGCAGCTTGCCGAAAAATACGGCCTCGCTGGAGCCGTTAGCGCCGATGAGTTTCACCGGCTCTCGGAAGGTGAACATCCGCAGACCGGCGAGCAACTTGTCCAGCATCGGCAATCCTTCGAGTACCAGGACGCGAACGGAAAGATAATTAAATCCGTCGAGCATCGTGCCGGATGGGATGCGACCTTCAGTGCGCCGAAGTCGGTTTCGTTGACCGCGCTTGTTGGCGGCGACAGCCGGGTCCGCGAGGCTCACAGCATGGCGGTTACGACCGCTCTCGGCGAGTTGGAGCAGTATACGCAAGCGCGGATCGGTGGCAATCATCCCGCCGAGTCCACCGGCCAATTCATCGCCGCAAAATTCGAGCACGACACATCGCGGCCCGTCGATGGCTATGCCGCGCCGCAGCTTCATACACACGCCGTTATCTTCAATGTCACTGAGCGCGCCGATGGAACCACGCGGTCGCTACAGCCGCAGAGCCTCTTCGAGTCACAGCAATTCGCCACTGCCGTCTATCAATCGGAGTTGACCTTCCGACTGCGTGAATTGGGCTACGAGATTGCGCTGGGCAGAAGCGGCGCACCGGAAATCAAGGGATATTCGCAGGAGTATCTCGACGCATCAAGCCAGCGCCAGAATCAGATCCTCGCGCACATGCAGCAGAATGGTCTCTCTGGCTACGAGGCGGCGGAGATCGCCGCCCATGCCACGCGCGACAAGAAGCAGATTCAGTCGCCCGCCGAAGTGCTCTCGGCGCACCGTAAGCTGGCCGCCGAGTTCGGCAATCAGCCGAGTCAGGTTGTGGCCGCGGCGCGTGAGCGGGCCGAAAAGAAATCTGTCGAACGCGCTCCCGAGAGAGCACAAAAGGCGGCGCAGGAAGCAGTGACCTTTGCACGCGAGCGCACCTTCGAGCGCGAGGCTGTCACCGATGAGCGCGCCCTCTTCCGCGATGCCTTGCGGCGCGGTATGGGTGAAACGACCTACGCTCAGGTTCGCGCGAGCGTAGAACAGCGTCTGGCCTCCGGCGAATTTCAACTAGTCGCCGCGACGAAACACGGTTCGGCGCGGCAGTTCACCACGGCGGAAACCATCCATGCTGAGAAGGAAATCCTCCGCCAGATGCGCCAAGGACAGGGACGGGCAGACCAGATTATGCCCGTCCAGCAGGCCGTGGCGCATACTGCCAAGTTCCCAATTCTCAATGCCTCGCAACGCTCGGCGGCGGAAAAAATTATGACATCTCGCGATAGAATCCAAGGTCTGCAAGGAAGCGCCGGCGTGGGCAAAACCACGGCGCTCAAAACCGTGCGTGAGGCCGCCGAGCAGCATGGAATGATTGTCGAGGGCTTTGCCCCGACCTCGCGCGCCGCGCATCAGCTCCGCGATGCGGGCATCAATGCAGATACACTGCAAGGCTTCCTCGCCCGGCATAAGCAGCCAACACCGGAACGCTACCTATATATGGTGGATGAATCGAGCCTCGCCAGCACCAAACAGGTGCGCGATTTTCTCGCCAAACTCGACCTCGGCGACCGAGTTCTCTTCATTGGCGACACGCGCCAGCATCAGGGCGTCGAAGCCGGGAAACCCTTCGAGCAGTTGGTCGATGCCGGGATGAAGACGGCGCGACTTGATCAGATTGTTCGCCAGAAAGACCCGGAGTTACTGCGCGCCGTCGAGCATCTTTCGCGCGGCGAAGTTGCCGAAGGCGTCGCACTTCTCGAACAACAGGGCCGCGTCACGGAGATCGCCGACCCGGAGAAGCGCATCGCTTCGATTGCCCGCAATTATGCCGGCAATCCGGCCAACACCATCATCGTTTCACCCGACAATGCTTCGCGCCGTGCAATCAATCAGGCGGTCCGATTGGAGTTGCAGCAGCGCAGCATTCTTGAATCCGAAAACCACGCAATGCGCGTGCTTGCGCCGCGTTCCGATATGACTGGCGCGGACCGTGCCTGGGCCGCGCGCTATGAGGTTGGCGACGTGCTCCACTACCAGCGTGGCAGCAAAACCCTCGGCATCGAGCAGCGCAGCTATGCGCGAGTGGTCTCGACCGATACAAAATCAAATCTGCTGACCGTCGAGAAGCCGGATGGCCAGCAAGTCACCTACGATCCTGCCCGGCTGCACGGTATCTCCGCTTACCGCGAGATCGAGCTCGAATTTGCTGTAGGCGACCGGCTGCAATTCACCGCGCCCAATCGTGACCTGGGCGTCGCCAACCGCGACCTTGGAACAGTGCAGAAGATCGGTGAGCACGGCGAAATTACAGTCCTCATGGACGGCGGCAAGGAAAGGGCCGTCACATTCGATCCCGAGCAGATGCGCCATTTCGATCACGGATACGCCGTGACCTCGCACAGTTCGCAAGGACTCACTTCGGAGCGCGTTCTGGTCAACATGGACACCAACGTCCATCCCGAACTCATCAACACCCGCTTTGCCTACGTTTCCGTTTCCCGCGCCTCACACGACGCGCAAATCTTCACCAACGATTCCGCTACCCTTGCCGAAAACCTCAGCCGGAATGTGTCGAAGATGTCAGCGACTGACTTGGGTACAAATCGAATTCCATCGACAAACCGCAACTTGGAACAGATCCCCGCATTAAAAATGACACTAGCTGCAGGTCATGGATTTGAGCTGTGAATTTCCCGAACGCTGCACCGACAACTACCTTGCTTCCAATTTCCAGTCGAAGGTTCAATAGCACCAGATTTTGACTGAAGAGGTTCCGCAGACGCAACGTGCCAACACTTGCTCCCTGCCAGCGGGTGCATTTGGAATATAATGCTCTCAATCAAATGTGACTGATTATGCGGCATTTAGCCATAGAACCGCCAAAGGCTCATGGCTCGTAACGTGTAAGAACTTGCTAGGAGTATTCTCTGATGGCTCAATCAGGTTTTTTGGGCGCAAAGGCATCGAATGCGGGAGATAGTTTCCACGAACTATGGGCTCTCAACGCAGCCTTGGAGCTGTTGTATCCCAAAACGGTGCTTACAGCTCTTACCGTAGAAGGCGTTCGCACAGTTGACAGTGCAACTACCTCGGTTGACCCATGGAGTGGTGTTGATTGTGGCCTCTATTACGGCGGTGATACGTTCGATTCTGCCAAACGCGTGGAACTCATTCAACTTAAGTATTCGAGTGCAACACCCGACAAAAACTGGACCATTGCGAGTCTGACTACTTCAGATTCTAAGGGCGGAAATAATTCGGTAATTCGAAGGCTCGCGAACCAATTCATCGCGGCATATATCAAGCGCTGCAACAACTCCACCCAGCAAACTGTTACTAAACTCATAACAAATCGACCTATCACGGCCGAAGTGATGGCGGCGTTGCACGATATTCAGCAATCGGCGCTGCCGCGTGGCAAGAAATCGGCCATTCCCAAGGGACGACAGGAAGATATTGAAAAGCTTCGTAAGGCTTCTGGTCTTAATAAAGCTGGTTTTGAGGCGTTCTGTGCGTCGCTTTCCATTGAGGGGCGAGCGAGTTCGCGGTTCGCTCTGAAAGAGCATCTATTGTTGGCCATTGGAGCATGGACCAATACGAACTCACGAACTCAGTTGGACGATTTACTGCAATTCATCCGCGAACACATGATGCCGGAAAGTCGGCGTGACCTGATTTCTCGGGAATCCGTCTTAGCCAGATTTGGGGTATCTGATCAGAAATCGATCTTCCCATGTCCTCCCGACATCAAGGTAATCAACGAGCCCGTCCCGCGGAGTCAGGCCCAAGAAGTTTTGGATTTGATCAAGTCCGGCGCGAGGCGGATATGTCTGCACGGTGAAGGAGGCTGTGGCAAAACAACACTTCTGCAGGAAATTCATAGTAGACTCCCCCAATCTTCTACCGCAATCATATTCGACTGTTACGGTGGTGGAACATATCTTGATTCGGACGCATATCGGCACCGAGACCGGGATGCCTTTACACAACTGATTAACGAAATGGCCTCCCTCTTACGAGTACCACTCTTTCTCCTGCCCGCTCACGATACCTCATATCCGAGTCGCTTTATTGACCGCTTGAAAGATGCTGCACAGCTTCAACAAATCATAGATCCACAATCGTTGTTAGTAATCGCTATCGATGCCGCAGATAATTCAGTGTCGGCTGCACGTAAATGTCAGCCACCCGAGCAAAGCTTCGTAGTGAACTTCTTAAAGCTAGGTGTAATTCCTGCGAATGTCGTGTTTATATTGACGGCCAGAACGGGACGCCTCGATCTTTTAGAAATCCCAAAGTCGTATACGCTCCTCCCAGTTTCCGAGTTTTCCAAGAAAGAGACCATAGCTCACGTTGCGTCATATTGGCCGGGAGTATCAAGCGCTTGGATCGAAGAATTTCACGAACTTTCTTCTCATAATCCACGTGTGCAGTACTACGCCCTAGATGCCAGCCACCGAAGCAATAAGCTCTCTGATGCAATGCAGTATTTGCTTCCTGGCGGAAAAGGGTTAAACCAAGTCTTCCGGCAGCAAATCGAAGCCGCGATCATAAAGTCAGGAAGCAATGTTGACATCAAGAAATTCTGTGCAGCGGTCGTGGTTCTCGCAAGGCCCATCCCCTTATCGAACTTGGCAGCTGTAACCGAGCTCAGAGAAGCGCTCATTGCAGACATTTGTAACGATCTTGCACCTGGCATCAAGAAAGCCCCCAACGGCGAAGTGTCACTTGCTGATGAAGACTTTGAGCGCTTCCTCGACGACGAAAGCCAAGATCAACAAAGCGCAATCACAGAAGCGGTTGCCACGTATTTGTGGTCTGCTCGAAATGCGAATCCGTATGCGGCGACGCACATAGCAACTTCTCTCATCAGAGCTGATCGAGGCAGCGACCTTGTGACGCTACTTCAGACGGAAAAAGAGCCGTCGATTATTTCTGATCCTGTCCTTCGTCGAGAAGTGCAGCTTCAGCGGTTGAAGTTGGGCATCTCGATATGCCATGAGCTGAAAACTCCGGTCGATGCCGTCAAGACTCTGTTGATAGGTACAGAAGCAATCACCACCGAAGACGTAATCCGGAATCGCCTAGGTCACAACCCTGATCTAGCGGCTGCTTGCAGCGCGGAGAGAGCCTCAACTCTTATCCTGCGCGATCCAAACGAGTATGGATTTCATGGTGCACTACTATTTAACCTCTATCGCCAAGACGCGCTACGAGGAGACGGGCTTCAAGCACGTGCCAGAGGACGTCAGATTCGCGCGTGGATGAAACGACGCGGGGCGGCACTGAAACAAGCGGAGGATCCTTACCAACCCAGACAGGAATGGCCTCTCTCCGACCGGGAAATTGCAGCCGCGATCGAAGGCGACCTCGCTTTGTGTGGCGCGGATTACGCCATCGACTCCTTGAGATTGTGGACGCCAAGAATACTGGCACTCTCTGTTCTCACCATGGTCACAGAAAGTCTCCTCGCAGCTGGTAAGCAGGATTCCGTCAAAGCACTCTATACCTCGAACCGCCTGCATAACGCGTGGAAGCTTTTCATCTATATCCCCTGTGCCCAGGCCGGTGTCACATTCCCAAAGGATCTGCTTGCGAGGAGCCTCTCTTCGTGGGGCAAACGCAATCTAGACCTTCTACGGAATACAAACCGCGGCATTCATGATGACCCATACCGATCTTTCATAGCTGACTCGCTCATGAGTGGCTGCGAAATAGCAGTTTCGGCAGGGTATCCTCTTGAGCGTGTCAAAAGGATACTTATCGCCCTCACGAGCACATCTCAACGAAGGCGGTCGAGCTTTTCCGCGTATGATTACCGCGCATTAGACCTGACATTCCGAGCTCTAACCCTCGAATATCGAAGCAACGCGAAGTTTTTTGGTGCCGGAGAGTATTGGGAAGTCCCGGACGATCAATCAGACAACGACAAGCCGCGCTCCGAGGAGCAAAAACGGGAACAGGGCGCGTACGTTCATGCTCTTAGCGAAGTCTACACGCAACGTGCAAATCTGCTTCTCCCTGGAATCACACAATGCGACGTAGATACTGCTTTGTCCGCAGTTCTCACGAGTGCAAAACTGGGAGACTACACAGTCCGTCGGCAATACGAGGCGGGCCGGATTCGGACTCAGGTCGCTAGTACGCTGGCAGTTCTTTTGTCGGTTGATTCGATTGAGAAAAAGAAGCTACTGGAGTCTGCAGTGGCGATCATTGGAGACCAAGTCCGGTTCGCCACCGAGGAACAACTCGAAGCTCTCGGACCATTTCGCAATGTTTTGGCGCTGCACGAACAGTTGCTTGCCTATGTGAGTGAGTGGCCTCCGATCTTTCGGGAAGGAAGATTCCAGCATCCGAGCGAATCGATACGATGGTTCGACTAGCTCGGTTCATCTTGCCTGTCAGCCCGCCAAGTGCTGGAGCAATGTTCATTCAAGCGCTAAATTATGCCAGTGACATCGATGAAGATGTCTTGCTTCAAATCAGGGTTCAGGCTGCGCTTGCAAATAATGCCTGCCCTCAGTTGTCGATCAAGCGAAGGAACGAATTAGGACGTGACATGGTATGCGTTGCCGGCGATGCTATTCTTCGGTTCGACGACATCCGCGAATTCGATTGGGACAGCTTTGCACGGACTCTTACCCGGCTGAATTCCTCTCTCTCCCTTGCCGTCGCCGCCCGGTGGGAAGACTTCGGGATTCTTCATAGAGACAGGATTCTATCGCCAACCCTTATCGAGGCGCTGCGATTGCAAGAATTCACTCCAGAGCAAGCATGTGCTCTAGCAGCCCTGATCGAAAATGAGAATCCCCGCGTGCTCGTAGCAATCTTGGAGGCTGCGAAAAATAGGCCAATACCACGCAAGGAAGCGCTAGGGGAAATCGTGGCGTGGGATGATCTGTTTCGCTTTGGCAAAGGACTCAAAGATGACGTGGTGAAGGAATTGACACGGCTGGGTTTTGCGATGAGTTCTAAATGGGTCAGCTCGCTTCAAAGGACAGTAGCATTCGTTTCCTCTTATCAGACAGCACAGCCCACTCAGAATTCGGGCACAAATGTAGTGTTGTCTTCTGCTGGCGACCAGTGGTCTGAACCGGTTGGATTTCAGTCTGCTGATGAATTGCATGATTCCATCAAGAAGGCCGAAAAAGAAGCCGAGCGACGAGATCGTCGATATGATAGCGACTTTGTGCTTGAGCTGCTGCTTCAGCGGGTTCCAGTGGCTCAGCGCACGTCGGTCTTATCTTCGATGTGTGAGATGTTCCAGCGTGACCTCCATTATTCAGTGGATCATGCACTCTTACTCGCAATCAAGCGGTGGCCCGCGGATGCTGCTGTCGAAGAATGGTGTGCATCCAAATTGCCCGGCTTCCTTGAGAAAAATATCATTTCGCTGGGCAAATGGGTGCGGTATGGCCATTCGGTAATACATGAGCTACTTGAATCCACTCGTCTCGATTCCGAACAGATAGTCAACTTGATTCTCGCGGGTCTATCTGCTAAGGCCGGAGATCTATCTGCTCCGCTGGCATTGCCGCTTGTCGAATTGTTGGCCAGTCATCTGTTGGCGAACGATGCTGTCGTACTCTCTGAATGGTATTCGGACCGACTTGTGACGCACATTCCATTGAAAGATCGCGATCTAATCGATGCTGACGACGTCCCGACTGATTGTTGGACAGGTATTGCCCGATACCTGTTCGCAATAATGACGGACGTCGATTCAAGAATCCGCTGGAAGGCGGCACACGGATTTCTTAGACTGGCTCTGCTGCAAGAGAAAGAGACAATCGAGGCGTTCGCTATCCAGCATCTGCGGACTACTGATCTTCTATTCCGGCAGCCAGACGCTCCCTTCTATCACATTGCAGGCAGGCTTTGGTTTTTGATTGCGGCCGATCAGGCTGCATTTGCAGCTCCCGCGAGTGTCGCGTGCCTCCGCAGTGCGATTTGGAAATTGGTAATCGATCCAACTCTGCCCCACGTCCTGATACGTGCATTCGCACGGACGACCCTGATAACACTCGAGCAAGCGCAGGCTATTCAACTTTCGACCCAAGACAAGAAGCTCTTGAGGGCGGTAAATCGATCGGCGCTCAAGTGTACGAAAAGGGAAGGTACAAGGCCTGGACGGAACAGCGAAAAAGGTGACACAAAGCATCACTTCGATTCGATGGACACAATTCCATATTGGTATAGCCCGGTGGTCAACTGCTTCGCTGATGTTTCAATGGAGGAGTTCTTATCGCTTGCTGACAAGTGGATAAGTGAAAGATGGCAAGTGCAGCCTGATATCGGAATTTGGAAGGACGAGAAAAGACGTAATCGATTTTCGGAATATGAATGGGGCCTTTGGTCCAACGGTCATGGCGCCAATCCCGTGATCGAAAGGCCATCTCTGTATTACGAATGGCACGCGATGTGGTGTGTTATTGGTGAATTGCTTCCACTTCACCCGTTGGTGCAATCAAAGGAGGACTGGTCGTACGAGAACCTTTATAGGCGGATAGAGGATGAACTGCTTTCGTGCCCGCCAATTTGGCTCTACTCTCTGCGGATGCCGAAGCCACTTGAAAGTCAGTTTTGGTTCGAGCCATCAAGTTCAGACAACATTGAGGAGTGGATACAGGAACCCGATATAGCCTTCTTCTTAGACGAAGTCGGGATTTGCAACGGTTCCGCAACGATCTCGGTTGATGGCGGGCACGAAACCCAAGCTCCGTGGTTTCGTTCCGAAGTGCAAATACGTACCGCTCTTGTGTCTCCTGATCGGTCCGTTTCTCTGGTGAGAGCTCTCGCTACTGCGGATCACTATCGGTATTTTGTACCCTCTGAAGGCCACAATTTGGAAATCAATGCAGGGCCATACCGCCTTCTCGGTTGGCTAAAGAACATCGAGACCAGAGATCCTGGCATTGACGACCATGACACCTTCAGTGCCGACATTAAGCCTCATGGGAACATACCTGGTTCTGTGATCACCAGGAAACTTGGCTTACAGCACCAGTGGCCTCATGACGAGGTGATCAGAGACCGTAGCGGCAGCATGATCTTCACACGGGAACGATGGTGCGATGAAATCCCACTGGATAGTGATCGTCGTCGGAGATATCATGACACACCTACTTCCAAGGGAGAGAGACTCCGGGTCGACAAAGGCGCGCTGAAGGGATTCCTCGACAGCGAGAGTCTCGATCTAATCGTTCATATCGAACACACAAAAGCCAATCAGGGGTATGACTATGCCAACAGGAATGGCCATGAAAAGCGCCACACGTACGACAGACATTTCGTCCTCAGGAAAGATGGCACATACGAGGACGCCTTCGGAAATTCTGGAACTTGGTAAAACCATAGTCAAAGAGATGGGCCTTGATGATGACACCGATACCCTTGGACGATGGATGTGCCATCATGTAGCCGGATTGATCGATCAAGCTGCAAACGGGCAATCGGATCAAGCACGGCTCACAGCCCAACGTGATGCAGTGTCCACGATTCTTGCGCTTTGGGAGAAGCGCGTGGCTCTTCCAGGCAATGCATACCCATTGGCACGCTTCAAATATCTGTTGCAATGCCTTGCTGCAACAAGCCCAGATGCTTCTATCTGGGAAACACATAACAGAGCATCGATGGTTGATGCCGCAGGTAGCCTATTTCGCCATGCCACGGAAATCGCCAACATTGCTTTGTCACTCGACTCAAAGCCACCGCTCTTTGAACGAAAAAATGAACCAGAATCAGGTTTCCCCGCGAAGTTTTTGAAAATGATTGAATGGAAAATTCTCAGTGCGGGAGAAGAACTTGACGAACGATCAAAGTCTTTGCTGGAAGAACACATCGAAGACGAGGCCGAGCCATTAGACGCTCACTCAAAAACGCTTAAAGCTCTTCTCAAAGCCATTACATCGACTCAGACGGCGCTTGCGAAGCTGGCTGAAGAGGTGAATGAGAAATTATCACCGAAACTGCGTTCAACGTCCCCTACGGCCAGTCCGATTCTTCCTGATTGGAAGATTAGCGTCGCCAGAAAGCCGCTTTCCCTAACTGCGATTGGGTTATGCACGGAAATCCTAAAAGAGGGTGCTGCAGTAGATGTCGGATCGGCCAAGCGTAGCTTAGGGAACTCAAAAAAGATTGTTCTTGCAAAGAAAGGGAAAGAGATCATCGCTCTCGCTGCGCTGAAACCATTCAGGTCAAAATATGCGGCGAAGATCGCGCTGCAAAGTTCAGCTACTATCGAGCCCAACACTATCGAATTGGGCTATGTTGCTGTTCGGCAGGCATACCGCAGCAAAGGGTTGGGAAGAGATCTGATCCAAGTGTTACTTGAAGGAGAGAAATATCCTCTCTTTGCCACAACCGCATCCGCAGCGATGAAAAAGATTCTATCCGAACAAGGTTTTACGAAATCTGGAAAGCCTTGGGAGGGCCAAGCGGGACGTCTGACACTTTGGAAAAGAAAAGAAATTGACAAATCTGCATAATGGTCACTGGCCCACACAAGGACTAGTCTACTGATTTTGTACTGAACAACATGTATTCTTCGATCTCATGCAAACAGAACGAGAAAGACTCTTCACATGGCCTTATTTGCAAGACGATTCTTACAATACGCGTTAGACGAAAGTCAGGCCTATCTCTCTGTAGAACAGCGCCGAGATCTTTGCAAGCACCTAAATACTGTTCACGACAACTACTTGGCTAAAGAATGGGAGATCACATTACTTCATGCCCTAAATGGGTTAGGAACTCTTCAATATGAGCCTGACTTGCCAGGTACTCGCCATCCCGACATTTTGTATACGGCGGAGGATGGCCTCACCTTCGTCGCGGATATTACAGCCGTTTCTGACAGAGGGCTTCATAAAGAGAATCCCTACGATGCTCTTCAACAGGAGTTTTTCCGGCGGCAGAAGAAGTCTGGGATGTTGCATGGAGGATTCGATGTACGGGTGAACTCCTATCCGACCAACCACTATCGGGGTTCGGGCCAAAAGCCCCGGCTGAAATTGCCCAAGATAGCTGATTTTCCAACTAGAGTCTTCAACGCGGATTTTCAGGCGTTCATGAACAGCGTTCGCACTCATCCAGACAAAGAGCGCCAACTCAAGATTGAAGATGAAGAGGTCTCGATTCATTTCTCGTACAGCCCTTCGAGACGTGGATTCGGGGGAGGTAGCCACCCTGCATTTGATCTAACCGCAATTGTAGATCGCAACCCCTTCTACAATGCGCTTTCCTCTAAAGCTGATCAACTCAGAGAATCCGGCTACAGCGGAATGATGGGTGTAATTCTCTGTGATGCTGGTTGCTGGAGCTTACATCAGGACAACTCGACGTGGGAGTACTATGGAAGGAATGAGGTTGTAGGGCATTTCCTGCGTCAGACTCAAACGGTCTCATTTGTAGTTGTGCTGATCGTGGAAGACGAGCAGCACGCATTAGGACTCAGCAGAAGGCAACTGATTAAATCCAGGTTGTATGTAAACAGTCATGCGATGCCTCAGAAAGAGGCTCTCGAGCAATTTGTCGCAAGACTGGGACACAGTCTTCCATGCCCGGAACAGACTCCAAAGAACGCAATCTTGCAGTTGAAACGGAAGGACGGAATGACAGGTCGCCACTTAGGAGCACTCACGCATGGCGGAAGTATCGAGATGTCTGCCCGAATGTTGCTCGAAATTCTGGCGGGACAACTATCCGTTGACGATTTCGAGCAGAATTATCGAATGAAGAATATTGAGAATCCTTTCCGGATCAAGCTCCAGCAAGGTCGTCTAATCGACCAGATCATCGTCGAACATCATCCTGAGAAAGACGACGATCGTGTGACGATCCATTTCGGCAAACCTGATGCAGCGATCGCACCATTCACATATGAATGAGGTGCTTCCCAATATGGCCTGTCCTCATACGCGCACAGAATGCCTCAACGAGCATGAGCTAATTCGCAAATACCGGTGCTTGGATTGCGGGGCCGTGATGATGTGTGCTTGTGATAAACAAATCGGAAGATCCCACTTATCCCATCAGCTTCATCAAGGCACCGTCCTTGAAACCCAGGAACGGGTTCCCGTAACCGCGGGTTTCCAGCCCAGCATTTGCCGCGAGTGTAGAGGCCTGGCGCCGGCAGCTCATCCTGCAAGCTCGATTCCGGGACGGACAACCAAGATCAAACGCTACTACTGGCGCGAACTGGCCTTTCGTGAGATGGAGTTGTTCGAGACTTGGAAACGCACGGAAGAAGGTAAGACCTATTCCATAGGCTCGCCAATGCCAATACCAGGATTTGCAGAACAGGCACTCGAAGAAATTAAACAACAGCACGCAACGAAGCCCAAATATGTGTTTGACAATGTGAGTCAGCAGCAAATCCTGGAGAAGTGTAACGTCGAAGTTCTCGACCTCAGGGCTGAATATGTCTCTGGAGTCGAAGGTCGCGCTCAGCTCAACCAAGACGGGCGGGCGGTCGGAGTCGAGGAATTTGCCTGCTACCATCTGCATTCTCTCGGCTACACAACTGTAATCTGTGAAAGCAGGCCGTTCCATGCTCTGTTTGCCACCCTCCTATGGCCGTTAATCCAAGACCCGGCAGATTCGAGGCTCCAGACCGTCGGCATGGCAGATCGCACTGCGCCACCTAACCAGCAGCGCCCGTTGTGGTGGTTGCGCCCCGATGATTTTGGCACAGTGGGCTATGGCTGAAGGCGGGAACCTGAAATCATCACCTTTCTCGACGCGCTTCCTGATACGAGGGACGAGCTCTCTAAGTTCTTTGAAGATGCGCTTGAACCAAGTCGCATTCTCAGAACCTATCTTTGGGCAAATGAGCCTTCCGCGATCAATACCGCGAAGCGAATCTTGGAATTATTACCCCCCACCGTCATCAAGATAGTACTTCGATATCTCGTGGATTCTTATTGGGCCAATTACCTCGGATGGCCTGATCTCATTGCGTATGCCGAAAAAGATCTGTTCTTTGCCGAGGTCAAGTCCTCAAGAGACAAGCTGTCTGACGACCAGAAGCACTGGATAGAACAAAATCACATCCGCCTAAAACTACCTTTTAAACTCATTAAGATTCATCGACTCCGATAACGGAGCACATGTTCCGTTGTTTCTGGAGGGAAGGGCCACCTTCCCTGACTTCAGCCGCAGATCTTGCTGGCGTCTTCCGTCACCCATCCGTGCGGGCCTGTGTCCTGCCCGCAACGCCGACCCTGAAAAGCAATGCGGTGCAGCCTTCGGCTGGACCACCGTTTTCGACATTCATTTCCCGGCGAAGCCTCGTGCTTCGTTCGGCTCCTTCTGTCAACTCCGCTTGTGCAGCTCCGCGCGGCAAAGAACGCCGTGCTCGCTTCCGCGCCCCTTCGGGCTTCGGGAGTTGACAGCGCCTCTCTGCGCCCGTTTCGCCAGTCATGAAATGAATGTCTTTTTTTAGCCCTCCCAGGGCTGAAAAACGGCAAATCACACTCCGAAGGAGCGAACATCATGACTTACGCAGCAACCACCAGCAACACCGCCACGACCGCGCCGCACAGCAATAATGCGGCGCTGCCGAGCCAGTCGCCTTACCAACAGCGCACCACGCGGCGCGACAACCCCACGCAGCAACTCATCAAGCAAGCCGTGGATTACCTGCTCCAGCAGCTTGAAGCGGGTAAAAGCGAAACGCTGACCGCGTATCTCGCGGCAATGGCACGGTTCCACAAATATAGCTTCGGGAATATTCTCGCCATCGCACGGCAGCGCCCGACAGCTTCGCACGTTGCTGGATTCCATACGTGGAAGGAGCTTGGACGCTTTGTGAAGCGCGGCGAGAAGGGCATTCAGATTCTCGCCCCAATGGTTGGACATCGCCGCAAGAGAGACGAAGCCGACCGCAACAAAGCGCAGGAAGACAGCGCCAAGCCCGCGCCCGTGCTGATCGGCTTCCGTGCCGTCTATGTTTTCGACGTGCAGCAGACGGAAGGCGCGGACCTGCCCGAGTTCGAGCACAACATCACCGGCGAAGTGGGCGAACACCGCGAACGCCTGTTAGCTTTTCTCGACACGCAGAATATCGCTCTCGAATACACCGAGAATATCGCGCCCGCTCTTGGCGTCAGCTATGGCGGAAAGATTGCCATTGTTCCCGGCCAGTCGCCCGCCGAGGAAGTCGTAACGCTGGTTCATGAATTGGCGCACGAATACTTGCACAAGACAGAGCGCCGCACCCAGACCACCGCCACCGTGCGCGAAACCGAGGCCGAGGCCGTCGCTTTCATCGTGGGCCAAGCAATCGGCCTTGAGATGGGCCGCGCCTCTTCGGACTACATCCAGATGTACGCGGGCAACGCGGCGCTTCTGGCCGAAAGCCTTGAAGTGATCCAGCGGACATCGGCGGTCATTCTCGACGCCATCACCGCCGAGCCAAGCGGCAGCACGTCCGCCGATTCATCCACCACGACAGAGACACACAACGAAATGGCGGAGGTGGCGTAATGAAAACCATTCTTCGCATTCTTGAGTGGGCCGGAGGCTACCGGCCCACGCTCTATCTCAAGATCGAGAATCAGCCTTTCATGGCGCTAGTCATCGAAGCCACGCCGGAGCCGGGTCCGACCGGACTGCCCGCAATCTCCATCGCGCACTATGGCGAGCAGAATGGCGACCTGATGCGAGACCCTGAGATGTGTTTCGAGTTGATCAATTCACCGCAAGGCGCGTTGAGCCTGTCGAGCTTCTATTTCCGTAACGACTACCTCGGCATCGAGCAGTATTCGCGCTATGCGAGCGAGCAAGACTGCATTGTCCTCTCTGATCTTCACCGGGAGCACGAGCTATTTGCCCGCATGTGGGACCGCAACATCCATGCGCAGGGCTTCCTTGAAGCCTTTAACGACAAGTCGATTCGCGGTTAGTCCGCTCCCTACGGAGCGGATCACGCCCGACGTGTTGCCGCTCCGCGCGCCCTTACCCTTCAACCGCTCGAAAGGAGCATGATCATGGAAACGACTGTTATCAATGCCACCGAATATCGCGAGCTTCCCCTCGCACTGCTCAACGAATCGAAGACCAATCCCCGCCGAGCCTTTGACGAGATGAGTCTGAAAGAACTCGCCGCCAGCATCCGCAGCCAGGGTGTGCTCTCGCCCTTGCTTGTCCGGCCACTCACCGAAAACGGATTCGAGATCGTGGCCGGTGCGCGGCGTTATCGCGCCGCGCTGATCGCCGGTCAGGAGACCGTGCCAGTGCGTATCAAGCCGATGAGCGATGCCGAAGTCCTGGAGGCTCAACTCGTTGAAAACCTTTTGAGACGCGATGTGCATCCGATGGAAGAGGCCCAAGGCTTCGCTCGGCTTTTGGCTCTGGACGAGCCGAAATATTCCATCGAACAACTGTCCGACCGCATTGGAAAGAACCCCGTGTATGTCGCTTCGAGATTGAAGCTAACTGACCTTGTGCCCGCCGCCGTCGATGCTTTCTACGCCAATGAAATCGGCGTAGGCCATGCGCTGCTATTGGCGAAGTTGCCCGCCGACCAGCAGGAACAGGCCCTCGCGGCTTGCTTCAAGGAAGCCTACAACAGCGGAGGAGCAAACACTACGCGCATTCTGATGCCTGTGCGCAACCTGCAATTCTGGATTGAGACGAATGTTTTGCTCATCCTGAAAGACGCTCCGTTTGATAAACGCGACGCGCAGCTTGTCTCTACTGTGGGCAGTTGTGCCGACTGCCCCAAGCGCACCGGCCACAACAAGCTGCTTTTTAGCGACGACCTCGGCAAGCAGGGCGACCGCTGCACCGATCCCCGCTGCTATAATGCAAAACTTGCTGCGCACGTAGCCAAAGCTGTTGCCGCCAAGCCGAACCTTGTGCAAATCAGCACGGCTTACGGCGGTCAGAAGGAAGGCAGTCCGGTTCTGCCGCGCAATAAGTACACTGCGATTCGTGACGACAAGCCGAAATCGAAAGACGACGCGCAGCGTCCCGAGTTCAAGGTCTGCAAGTATGCCAACGATGCCATCATTACCGAAGGTAGCGACATCGGCACCATTCACAAGGTGTGCGCGAATCCCGATTGCCCAATTCACAACGCCAGCAAGCAACGGCCCGCGACCGACGCGGCATTCAAGGCAGAGCAGGAGAAGCGCCGCCGCGAGGAGGCCATTGCTCAAGCGACCGGCCTTCGCGTCCTGAAAGCCACCAGCGACGCGGTTCCCGTCCGGCTGATGAAGCGCGACCTGCTCTTTGTCACCGAGCGCCTTGCCGAAGCCTTGGACGAGCGCCGTCTGGCGATATTCTTTCGGCTACACGGCATCGGCAAGGCCAACGGAACCGGAGACGTCCCGGCCAAGCTACTTGTGTCCTTTCTACGCAAGGCCGACGAAAGCACCCTTGGCCGGGTATTGGTGGCAGTCACCATACTGCAATCGGCGCACAGTTCCAACGAATCCGCGAAAGCCCTGCGCGAAGCCGCCGAGTTCTACAAGGTGGACGTGGCCACGATCACGGCCAAGGTCAGGCAGGAGTTCGCGGCCAAGGAAAAGACGCAAGCCACCCGTAAGGAGGCGGGCAAGGCCAAGGCTTCCCAGCCGCACACCGCAACCGCAAAGAAGGCCGAGGCTGCGTAGAGTCGAAACAGAAGGCTTTAAATTGGAACGGGGTCTGGCGATGCCAGACCCCGTTTTTCACTGCGAACGCCCGTCTGATGTGATAAGGACGTTTGCTTCAACTATGGTTCCATGGTTTTGGTTGAGGACCATGGCCAGAGGAGCGAGTTGAACGAAGCGATTTTGTTCTTGCGAAGGCTGTAGAGCGAGTTCCGGGCTCTCCCTCCAGGAATCCAGCTCGCTGGTTCCCGCTGCGCCGCCCGTTATCCGTTGCCGGATAGCAGAACGGTGCTCGCCGTCAAGGGTTCGCTGCGCTGCGGCATAGAACGCCGCACCCTTGACCGCTGTGCTCCGTCCTGCGCGCATAGTCGCACGGGCGGCTCCGCCGGGAACCAGCTTATGGAAGCTTCATCGTCTCATTGAGACGAAAAACTGTGACCGGAATACAGCTTGGGAGGAACCATCATGAAGATTATCGGTTGTGATTTCCATCCTGCATGGCAACAGGTGGCAGTTCTTGATAATGAGACAGGCGAGATAGAAGAGCTTAAGCTGTCCCATGAAGATGGCGAAGCGGAAAGATTTTATCGCGCACTATCAAGGGCGGCATTAGTAGGTATTGAAGCCACCGGCAATAGCCAGTGGTTCCTTGATTTATTACAGCGCCTCGGACATGAGGTTTGGATTGGAAATGCGGCAGAGATCAGAGCTAGCTATGTCCGCAAACAGAAGACCGACAGAAGAGATGCCGGACACATTCTGCGGCTATTGGTTGAGGGCCGCTTTCCACGCTTGTGGACGCCAAGTGTCGAGGAGCGGGATCTACGCCAACTGTTAATTCACAGGCAGAAGCAGGTGGAGATTCGTACGCGAGTGAAGAACGGATTGCAGCACTTGGCGATGAACCGCGGCCTTCAGAAAAAGCGTAAGCTATGGAGCGTTCAGGGTAGGGCTAATTTGGAAAAACTCTCCCTGCAGGGTTGGGCTGCTCGGCGGCGGGAAGACTTGCTAGGCCTGCTCGGGCAGTTGGATAAGCAGATTGGGGAGTTGGACGAGGCAGTGAGTGCAGCCGCAGAAAAGAGTCCGCAGGCGCGGCTGCTAATGACGCAGCCTGGCGTAGGGCCGATCACTGCGCTCGCATTTGCGCTGACCATCGGAGATGTAAGCCGATTTCAGCGCAGCAAGCAAGTGAGCAGCTATCTCGGACTGATTCCACGAGAGCGCAGCTCTGGCGGGAAACAGAAACTGGGTTCGATATCCAGACAAGGCAATAGCTTTGTTCGGATGCTGCTGGTAGAAGCAGCGCAGTCCACGAACCAGTGGGATGAGGGGTTTCGCAAACAGTATGCGGCTCGATGCCACTACAAACCAAAAGCCGTGGCAAAGGTGGCATCGGCCAGGAGATTGGCAGTGCGACTCTACTGGATGCTGCGCACAAATACGCCGTATCCGGAGATCGCCCGCATCGAGAGTAGCCCGGGGGTGGGAATGGTCAGCGCAAGCTAGATCGGCCGTCTGATTGGGCGCTCTCGCATCCAGCACAGGCTGGATGTCCGAATAGAAGCATCATGGTCTGTTTCCGATGACCGAATCGATGAATGGTGGAGCGTTAAGAGCTTCCGCCGAGTGGTGATGCACAATGGATTGCCTTGGCCTCTGGTCCTCAACCGACTTGGCAATGACCGCGGTGCTCACGCACCGCACAGGATTATTTTGTGCTTGACAACAGAGTTGTCCTTATCGATTCCCGCCCAGTGGCGTGCTGCCGCTTTGCGTCAGTCTTTTAGTCCCACCCAGACGGGCTTGAAAGCATGATTCCCTCTCGTTAGGGGGCGCACTATTACAGTCTTGGTTTTCAGCAATTCTTTGTATTTGAATTGGGAGATTGGATGGGGCACTACTGAAGTGGCCCACGGCGCAACTTGATTTCACTAGAGCTGTTGTCGATGGCGGTAAATAGAAGTGTCTTTCCGTCAGGGCTGACGACAAGGCTAGGTGTTCCCAGAGCCAAAATCTGACTCACATGGCCGAGCGTTCTCAATTTGTTAGTGCCAAGATCGAAGGCCATAATATCAGCGCCTCCAGTTGAGGTTGAGAAAGCGAAGTAAATTGAATTACCAATGGGGGCCCAGTCCAAATCTGGCGAGGGATGAACTTCAGGGAGTTGTCGAGGGTTACCACCGCTTGGATCAGAAACCCAAATATAGCGATGTTCATTCTCTTGGTACAAAAGTTGCTTCCCATCAAGTGATTCAATCGCAGAGAAAAAGCCGGCTGGAGCGATAACCTGATTCTGATTCGTTCTCAGATCTCGTCTCCAAATCTCTGGCGCCCCGCTACGTGTGGTGTCGAAGTAGATATATCTGCCGTCGCGCGACCACGATGGACGCCTAACTTCAAATGGTGGGTCTCCCTCAACCAGTTCTGGCTCTGCTTGCGTAATGGCCATTCTATATATCGCGGAGTGGCCCTTGGGGCGAGCGTCGAATACGATTGAACTGCTGTCTGGTGACCAACGTATTGTTCCAAGCCATGGACCAGCGATATGTGTCAGTTGGCGCAAATGTTGGCCGTCACTATCGCAAAGCCAGATCTCCGGAGTGCCGGAGCGATCTGAAACAAAGGCGATTGTGTGTCCATTTGGTGAAAAGCTCGGGGAATGATTTTGCCCTGCCGATGCAAGAAACCGTTTAGGTGTACCAATCTTTCCTTCTGCAAGTGGCACTTGCCATATGTTCCAATTCTCATGGCTTTCGACAAAAGCAACTGACTTGCCATCTGGTGACACGAACGGGTCCGAAGCTGACGCAGTAGCTGCATGTAGAGGCATCGATTCTCCACCTTGAGCAGGGACAATCCGCAATTGATAGACGCCCCCCTCCTTTGCTGCAAACACCAGATGCGATCCGTCAGGAGTCCAGGCTAGACCACGTAGATCTCTAACATCTCGGGTCAGGCGTTTCAGATGGCTGCCGGTGATGTCGATAGAAAAAAGGTGTCCAACCCCGTGGCTCAGCGAGCGAACAAAAGCAACTTCTTTGCCATCTGGAGAAAGCCGGGCATAGCAATCCTGTTCTGAACCATCCGGTTTGGAAATAGTCTTCTGTTCTCCAGTCAGCCCGGAGACGGATATCAGCCCATATTCTGGACCTGAAGGATTGGTCAAGATAATTTGATCACCACGCGGGCTCCAGGAAAGCGTCTGGCAACCGGCCAATGGATTACTTGAGCCCCACAGGTTGAGCGAATCCGCCATGCGGCGAATCAACCGTTCCCGATGGGTACTGAGGTCGAGAACTATTAGCCGGGCTTCACTTCCGGCTTGGCGAACAAAGGCCAGTTGCGTCCCATCAGGCGACCATGCCGGATGAATACTCGGCAGAGAATCGTGAGTGAGTCGTTGCAATTCCGTTGAACCAGCCGACCGGCTATAGATATCGAATTGATTTCCGCCGCCATCCCATACAAAAGCGACTGTTTTGTTGTCCGGAGAGATCGCGGGGCTGAATTGCAACCCCACCTCTGCGGAAAACGGGACGATCTCATATTCATCTTCCCGGACTCGGAATCCCGGTCTACGGAGTATGACGATGGACAGAATTGACAGAATGACTGCTCCGGCAACGACGACCGCCCACCAAGCGCGCTTTCCGGCAAAACGACCGGTCGGACCCTGCGGGAGAATCGCATTCTCAACAATGGACTGGCCGAGCAGGTCTGCAGCAGGTTCTCCAGATGAGACAACTTGGGGGCAGAGTTCTTCGAAATGTACGCCATACCCACCTGTGGGCATCGTGATGCGGACGGTCTCGTCGGGATCATTGTTCGCTGCGTACGCTTCCAGCTTGCTGCGAAGCCGCCTTGCCTCGCTGCGAACAATGTTGTCCAGCTTGGGGTCCCAGTCAAGAGGACGCTCAAACACCGAGATTCCGATCTGGCGTTCTCGTAGGGCGGCGGTATCGCTATCCAAAGTCTTTTCCACGACATAGCGCAAGAACAGAACCATACGGTCCGCCCGAGCGAATTCGGCGCTGGCAGCAAGCCTTGCGACTTGCGCACGCAATTTTGTCTGGTCCAAGACTGTCACGACACGCTCCATATTAAGGATACTGGATTTTACAGCGGGCTTTAGTGCCTCTGGAATCACGTTCGTGCGATTTTAATCACGATGGGCACCCCTTGCTTCTGACATGTAAGTGCTCTATTTTCAACAAATCTAGTGGGGTGAGGAACACACATCACCCCTCAAATGCTCGCGTTTCCCACCTTTTGCCCCACTTTGCAGCTCTTCCGACGTTGAGCGATGGTTGTTTCGCCCAAAGATTCAGCGAGGAAGGCGATTCTCACTTTCGTCTCCTCATGAGGCCGGGCGCAACTTGCACCAACAAACGAGGTAGCACATGCACATCCGCATCAAACAGTTCATAAGATTCAGCGTAGCGCTAGCGGCGCTTCAGCTGTCAGTCTGTGTGGCGTACAGCCAGGTCTTGTATGGCTCAATCGTCGGCAACATCAGCGATCCGTCAAGTCAATCCATTCCAAACGCAACCGTCGTTGCAACGAATACCGGAACAGGTGTGTCAACTTCCGCCAGTTCCAACGCTGTCGGGGACTACGAGATTCGGAATCTGACGCCCGGAATCTACAGCATCCGGGTCACCGCCTCAGGGTTTGCCAAAGTCGCCGTGAACGGATTGGATGTCCGCGCAAACGTCACTGCGCGCTCGGATCAACACCTCACGGTTGCATCGGTTGACCAGACCGTCCAAGTCAATGCGGAATATGGCGCTCAATTGCAGACCGATACCGCGACCATCCATGGTGAACTGAGTTCCAAGGAATTGGAAAATATGCCGATTGGAGGGTTTAGCAACTATCAGAGTCTGCTCAACCTGGTCCCTGGCTCAACACCGACGCAATTTCAGAACTCCGTGATGGACACTCCCTCGCGATCCCTGTCCACAAACATCAATGGCGCTTCGCGCAATAACAATGCCACCGCAGTGGACGGCGCGGCAATTCAAGTTGTTTATTTGCCGCACCACACGCTCTACAACCCTCCCACGGAAGATATCGAGTCTGTTGACATTGTGACGAACTCCTTCACTGCGGAGCAGGGCCTCGCAGGTGGTGCCGTCATCTCGGTCATAACCAAGTCCGGGACCAATAAGCTTCATGGCACCCTCTGGGAAGGAAATATGAATTCTTCCCTAGCAGCGAGGAACTACTTCTACAACACAACATACTTCAAGCTGGCCGGCAATTCCGCCCCGAAGAACATTCTTAACCAATTTGGCGCAAATATCAGTGGTCCGATCCTCCATGACAAGCTCTTCTTCTTTTCCGGCTTTGAAGGCCTGTCTCAACGGCAACTCTACCCAACGATCATCTCTCTGCCCACCGCAGCGATGAGGGCTGGAGACTTCACAGGCCTTGCCACGATCTACGACCCCAATACCGGCAACGCAGACGGGACGGGGCGTGCAACCTTTGCGAGTGAGAACGCAGACGGACGTAATGCAATCGAGACTGGCATTGCCCCAGCTGCTACCAAACTGTTAGCCCTGATCCCATTGCCTAATCTCTCCGGTACATCCAGCAATTATTCTGTGGCCGGAACCTATAGCCTTGACCGTTATTCATATGACGAAAAGGCCAACTGGGCGATTAATCCAAACTCCTCAATGTTCGCCAAGCTGAGCTACATGTCTGCTGATGTCTTTTCCCCAAGCACATTGGGTATCGGCGGCGGCACTGGTCTCAGTCCAGGCGGTTCGAACTCTGGCTCCGGCTACGCCCAGACCCGCGTGACCATTGGCGGTGTGGGCTATACGCGTACGTTCACTCCCAAACTCGTCGGGGATGCGAACTTCGGTATCGGCCACGACGGCTTGAATTGGTACGAGTCGGACTTTGCCAAGAATCTTGGGCCAACTTTGGGAATACCTGGGACCAATAGCGACGGCAACGGTACCTATGGTACCGATGCAAACCAAGCTGGTCTCCCTTCGTTTGCTGTGACCGGTTTTGAGACGATGGGTAACACGGACGCCTATACGCCCGAAACAAGAAACGACTACACATTCACTTACAATGCGAACCTCAGTTGGGCAGTCGGTTCACATTCTCTCCGATTCGGCGTTCAAATGGTGAATAACCATCTGAATCAATATCAACCACAGAGAGGATTCGGACCTCGTGGCGGCTTTACCTTCACGGGTGGTGTAACCGCTTTGAAAGGGGGAGCGTCTTCGAATTCAGCCAACGCGTTTGCACAATTCCTGCTCGGCCAGCCCGACTCGATGGGCAAGAGTTATCAATTCGAAAAACCGATGACAGGAAGGGAATGGCAGTACGGAGCGTATGCCGAGGACCAGTGGCAGGCTTCGAAAAAGCTGACTGTGAACTATGGACTTCGGTGGGAGTTCTTTCCCATTATGAGCCGTGTTGGCGCAGGAATGCAGCGTTACGACTACACAAGCAACAACGTCATCCTCGGTGGTATCAACGGACAACCTAATGGGGCTGGCACGAGTGTCAGCAAAGTTGAGTTTGCTCCGCGCCTTGGAATCTCCTATCGGTTGAATGACAAGACTGTCCTGCGCGGAGGCTATGGCATCAGCAATGATCCCTATCCCTTCACACGTGCCATGCGAGATCCATATCCCGTCACCATTGCCCAAACGGTCAATGCAAATAACTCGTACGTTGCCGCTGGCACATTCACGACGGGCATTCCGGTCTTTTCGACTGTGGCCCCTGTTATTACTTCGACCGGAACCGCTGTATTGCCACTCACTGCCTACACGAAAACCCTCCCTGCAGGAACATTTCGCCGTGGATATGTGGAATCCGCCAATGTCACGGTCGAACGCACTTTGCCCGCAGGGTTCGATTTGACCGCGAGCTATGTACTGACTCAGACTATTCGCCAGATCATCTATTTTGAAGCAAATGCAGGGCAAACGCCAGGTTTGGGAGCAGCAGGCCAACCCCTTTACACGGCGTTTGGGAGGAACGCTGAAACGCAGACGATTCTTCCATTCAGCACCGCAAACTACAATGGCCTGCAATTCAACCTCAAGCACCCCTTCAAGAACGGCGTCTTGCTAACGGCGGCGTACACATTCAGTAAGACGATCGACCCATCAACCGACGATGACGGTGTGCTTCTGTTCAATGCGGTTTCGTATCTCTCCAGGAACCGTGCCGTAAGCAATTTCGACCGGAAACACGTCTTCAATGCTGGTTTCACAGCAGACTTGCCGTTTGGTAAGGGGCACGCATTTCTAAACTCTCCGGGGGTGTTGAACGCATTTGTTGGTGGATGGAAGGTCAACGGCGTTGTAACGAAATACACGGGTCTTCCGTTCACTCCGACAGCCTCAGCCACCTCTCTCAACGCGCCTTTCAATACACAGGTAGCGAATAAGGTTGCGTCCACTGTTGCCTATCCAAAAGGAATCGGCAAGTACGCGACATGGTTCGATACCACAGCGTTCGCTCCGGTCACCACCGCGAGTTTTGGTACGGCAAGTCGAAACTCATTGCGAGGCCCCGGTCATTCGAACCTGGACCTGGGTATAGCAAGGATATTTCCAATTACGGAACGCATCCAGTTCGAGATTCGTGGCGAAGCCTTCAATACTACGAACACACCGAACTTTGCCCTGCCAGCCAGTAACGCCTCCAGCAGCAACTTTGGTCAGATTACGTCCACCTTTGGCAGTGCGGCGGATTCACGCATCCTGCGATTCACTGGAAAACTGCACTTCTAAGCTGATTCCCAGCTAACCAAGGCGCGGCCAGCTCATTCCAAAGCTGGCCGCGCTCATTTCCAAATTCAAGGTGAAGATTGATGACATTCGACAGACGAGCATTTCTCACTAGAGCTGCTGTTTCGCTTATTGCGACACAGATCCCTCCCATGCTTCTAAGCCAATCCGAAAACGCCGAGCACTTGACGCTGCCCCCTTGGGAGCCAGGCTATCTCTATATCCACCATATCTCCACGGGCCGCGGGAGTTGCGCGTTGCTTGTTCTTCCTGACGCGACCACGGTGATGATTGACGCCGGTTCAGTCATCTCGGGGCTCGATCCTCAAGCTGACAAATTCATCATCGATCCTCGTCCCAACGCTAGTATGCGCCCTGGACAATGGATGGCAAAGTACGCACAAGAGCAGCTCGCTCAAGCAGGTCGACAGGAAATCGACTACTTCCTTCTTACCCACTTTCATGAAGATCACTTCGGAACAATTTGGCCGGGACGATACGACATCTCTCCACTATCAAAGTTCGGGCCTTATCAACTTGGCGGCGTGACTGATGTGGCGGAGATTATCCCCATTCGCAAGGTTATCGACCGGTGCTATCCGGACTATTCCTATCCGTCTCCAATTCCGGGTCCGCAATTCGCCAATTATCACGCATTCATCAAGAGTCTGCCCGGTCGGGGAGGAACCGCAGAGCGGTTTGCTCCGGGTTCAGATAGGCAAATCACGCTCAAGCACACTCCGGAACGTTATCCAGACTTCGACATTCGCAATCTTGCTTCTAATGGAGATGTTTGGACAGGCGTTGGTGAACAAACCCTAGCGCACTTCCCGCCGTTGAAAGATCTCAAGCCGGAAGACTACCCGACCGAAAACAAATGCGCGTTCGCCATACGCCTGAAGTATGGGAAATTCAGCTATTTCTCAGCCGGTGATGAAGACCATGAAGAAAAGTATGGGAGATGGCCTTGGGGAGACATCGAAACCGCAGTTGCACGGGCATCCGGAAAAGTCCAAGTTGCAGTGGCAGATCACCACGGATACATGGATGCATGCGGTCCGGAATGGGTTAGAGCGTTACAGCCGAAGGCGTTTGTGATAAACGCATGGGATTCCGCACACCCTACGATAGCTTCACTCCACAACATGCTCAGCAAAGAGCTTTACCCTGGACCTCGTCTGGTGTTCTCGACTGCAACGAAGCCGGAGGCCGACATTACGATCCGTCAAATGTCCGAAATGGCGAGCCAAAACGGGCATGTGATTTTTCGTGTTCCGCCTGGCGGCAACTCTTTTGAAGTGTTCGTGAAAGACAGCTCTGTGCCCGACGGCGGGGTAACCGCACACTTCGGGAGTTTTCAATGCATCTAAAAATGTTGAGAGCGTCAGTTGCCTTGGCTGTTGCCGTCTTTCTTTGTGCCTCCACTCCGATTTGGGCTAGCGCGTACGACGGCTCGCCCAAATTAGTGGTTGTCTTGGTGTTCGATCAATTCCGTGGCGACTACCTCGACCGTTACCGGGCGGACTTTCACGCAAAGAACGGCTGGAATCTGTTTCTTCAGCATGGTGCGCATTTTACGGATTGCTATTACGACTATGCCAATTTGGTTACAGCAGCGGGTCACTCGACTATCGGTACGGGAAGCTATACGAACGGCCATGGAGTACCTGTCAATGAATGGTGGGAGCCCAGCGCGAATGGTACGCCTCGACTCGTAACCGCTGTACAAGATGATCGCTATCGGCTTGTTAGCGGGCCGAACGATGCTGTGCCCCCCTCGCCAGGAGCCTCACCGCACAGCGAGATTGCGTCGACACTTGGCGACGAACTTGTATTGGCGACAGGCGGACGGGCGAAGGTGTTTGGCGTCTCCCTAAAAGACAGGGCAGCGATCCTCACATCAGGGCATGCGAGCCGTGGCGCATTCTGGACAGATCATGATTCCGGAATGTGGGAGACATCCACCTACTGGATGAAAAAGTTGCCGGACTGGACAATCTCCTTCAATGAGAGTGGGAGAGCCGCACGAGCTCGCAGAGAGGCTAATGTGCCCACCGGCTCATTTTACGACAACGTAGGCCGCACGAGTGCTTCCGTCAGTTATCAGCTAGACTTCGCCAAAGCCCTCATCGAGGGAGAGAATTTGGGGAAGAATCCCGCAGGTGTGACGGATTTACTGACTCTTTCGATTTCATCAACAGACCTACTCGGCCACGCTGTCGGTCCTGATTCAAGCGAGCAGCGGATGATGATCGATGCCGCAGATTCGCAACTCGACGCGTTCTTCACCTGGCTTGATGGCTATATCGGTCTGAAGAACGTCATGATCAGCTTTACCGGAGATCACGGAGTCGCGCCGCTGAGCAGTGTCGCGAGCGCGATGGGCGTGCCGGCACGAGCTGTCTCTTCAAAGGCCCTCCTCAGCTCTGTCGAAGACTCCTTACAGGCACAGTTCAAGCCCAAGACAAATGTGAAATTCGTGATTGGGGCGGAGTTTCCGTGGTTGCAGATCGATCCCGCCCCATTTCTGGCAGAAGGCATCGGCGAAGCAGAGGCAGAGAACGCGACTGCGGCAGCTGTGCGTGCTTGGGTTGCTGGACAGGATAAACAAACGCCAAGCGAACTATCCTCGGCAGAACGTCTAGAAGAGCCGATACGCCTTCAATTTGTTTACACCGCCTCCCAGTTGCGCTCGGGCGATGTGCCGAATACGCCCGTAGGAAGACGGGAACTCAACAGCTACTCTGATCGCGTGGGCTGGGCAGTACACGTTAACTTCGGCGCCTATCAGTATGCAGGGACCAGCGTGGGCGCGACGCACTACTCAGGAAACTCATACGACCGTCACGTCCCGCTCGACTTTTATGGCGCTGCTTTCATCCCTGGAACATATCACAATGCCGTGGAACCAGTAGATATTGTGGCCACGTTTGCTTCCTTGCTTCGGATCAATCAGCCTTCAGCCTCGGTCGGTCATGTGCGTACCGAGGCGATGCGGTCAGAACATGAAGCTGACTCTGCCCGCTGATCCAGGCGACGGTTTTACTCACAATTGAAATTTCGCGACTACCCCAGCTGAGGCTGCGGGTAGTATACGAAATCTCTAGCGCATACACACGAAGGGAGATGATGATGCGCATTCTGAGTGTTGGAGAAGTCCTATGGGACGTATTCGGGGACAAAGAATTTCTTGGCGGTGCGCCGCTCAATTTTTCTGCCTCCGCGCGTCGGCTCGGCAGCACTGTGATGCTCCTGACCGCGGTCGGAGCAGACAGCCGGGGTTCGTCTGCATCTGCAGCGATACGGGAGTTAGGAGTGGCAATGGATCTAATTCAGACGACAAGCGCCCGGAGCACAGGAACCGCGCTTGTTACAACGGACAAGCAAGGCAACGCTTCATTTGTCATCGACCGGCCAGCGGCGTTCGACCGCGTCGAGTTAGACGATTCGCTACTCTCAACAGTCGAGACATTGCATCCACAATGGATCTACTATGGCACACTTGCTCAGTCTCTAGAACAAGGCGAGCAGAGACTGATGAGTCTGTTGAGGGTGAATCCGGACGCGCGATGCTTCTATGACGTAAATCTGAGGAATGGGCATTGGAACCTGGCGCTCGTTCAGCGGCTATCCAAGGCTGCCTCAATAATCAAATTGAATGAGGATGAGGCGAAAAAGCTGTTTGACCTCTCAGCCATATCAGCTTCCTACTCAATCGACTTGTTCTGTCAATTCTGGTCATTGCATTATGGCGGAGAAATATTCTGTATTACTCAGGGTAGCCAAGGGTGCACAGTGTGGCAAAACAGCATCTCAGAGCGGTATTCAGGATTTCCGACCAAAGCGATTGATACCGTCGGCGCTGGCGATGCATTTGCGGCAGGATTTTTGCATGGCCACGCAAATGACTGGCCCATCAGTCAAACAGCCAAATTCGCAAACGCACTGGGAGCTATTGTCGCTAGTCGCGCCGGAGCGATACCAGCCTGGACCGTCGATGAATGCTTGCAGGTGATCGCGTCGAACCAAGGCAAATGATCAATTCTAGGACCAATATCCATTCAGATACGAAAGGAACAGTTTCGGGACAGTCGATGAAGAATCAAGTTCAACTTATTACCTATGTCGATCGATTGACGGGCAGCGGAATCCGAGATCTCATCAAGCTGCTCAATGGTTCTCTGGCAGGAGTGTTCGGAGGTGTGCATCTATTGCCGTTTTTTCACCCAATCGACGGTTCTGATGCAGGCTTCGATCCTATAGATCACACTGCGGTCGATCCACGGCTGGGCGATTGGGAGGACATACGCTTGCTCGGCGATGCAGCTGAGTTGATGGCCGACCTGATAGTGAATCACATGTCGAGTCAATCAGTCCCATTCCAGGATTACTTGCAGCGAGGCGCAACCTCTACCTACGCGGGCTTGTTCCTTACGTACGGCAAGGTATTTCCGCGTGGTGCCACGGAGGAAGATCTGCTGCGGATCTACAGACCGCGTCCGGGATTGCCGTTTACCTACACGACGGTAGCGACAGGGGATAAACGACTACTCTGGACCACGTTCACCTCGCAACAGATCGATATAGACGTGTCGCATCAGCAAGGACAAGGCTACCTCAATGCGATTCTGCAACGCTTCCAAGCTGCGGGCATTCGCTCGGTCCGCATGGACGCGGTGGGCTATGCCATTAAGAAGGCAGGAACCACTTGCTTCATGATTCCTGAAACATACGCCTTTATAGCAGAGCTGACTGCACAGGCTCATGCTCTTGGTATAGAAGTGCTGGTAGAAATTCATAGCCATTTCAAGCAGCAAGTAGAGATTGCCAGCTGTGTGGACTGGGTCTATGACTTCGCATTGCCGCCTCTCCTGCTGCATGCGCTTTACGAAGCGGATACAGAGCCGTTGATGAAGTGGTTAGCGGTGCGTCCGAACAACGCAGTTACGGTACTTGATACCCACGACGGCATCGGGGTCATCGACGTCGGAGCCGATGAAGCAGGAAATCCAGGATTGTTGGAACCAACCGCTATTCATGAGCTTGTAGAGGAGATTCACAACCGAAGCCACGGGGAGAGCCGTATGGCAACAGGTGCAGCGGCCAATAATCTTGATCTATACCAGGTGAACTGCACTTACTATGACGCACTCGGTCAAAACGACACCGAATACCTGATTGCGCGTGCAGTACAGCTCTTCGTGCCGGGTATTCCGCAAATATATTATGTGGGCTTGCTTGCGGGCACCAACGACATGGAACTGCTTGCGCGTACCTGCGTTGGCCGTGACATCAACCGTCACTACTTTACGCTCGGTGAAGTTGAGACCGCGTTGAGTACACCGGTAGTTCAACGGCTTATCGAACTCATACGGCTGCGCAACAAACATCCTGCATTTGGCGGGACACCAAGTTTCCATTCTGCGGCTTCCCACTTGCTCACGATCAACTGGACACTCGCTGATGAATGGATCCGGCTGAATGTGAATTTTGCCACGCCCTACGCAACGATCGAGTATTCCTGCAAAGACACAAATGGCAACGGAACAATCTGCCGAGGATGGAACGCAGAAACAAGTAAGGAGACCGGCAGATGACCGAATCGGAACCGAGGATGAACCAAGCACTGATCAAGTCGCTGACGTACATGATGTTTATGATGTTCGCCATGACAACGGACTCAGTGGGCGTTATTATTCCCGAGGTCATCAAGACCTTTCACTTGACGATGACCGCGGCTGGTGCTTTTCACTACGCCAACATGTCGGCAATCGCGGCCGCAGCTATCAGTCTGGGTTTCATTGCCGACACACTTGGACGGAAGAAGACCATCGTTCTTGGATTGATTATTTTCACGCTCAACTCCTACCTCTTCGTCATCGCCAATTCTTACGCGATGTTCATCTTTCTGTTGATTGTTTCCGGTGCATCGATCGGAATCTTCAAAACTGGTGCACTGGCATTGATCGGTGACATTTCGTCATCCACGCAGGAACATACTTCGACGATGAATATGGTGGAAGGATTCTTTGGCGTGGGTGCGATCATCGGACCCGCGATTGTAGCGCGCCTTCTTCTGAACGGGGTGTCATGGAAGTGGTTGTACGTCATCGCCGGAACAATCTGCGCGATGCTTATTTTGATGTCCTCGTTGGTGAGCTACCCGCAAACCATGAAGGAATCCTCAGATCCGGTCGATCTTAGACGCACGATGCATATGCTCAAGAGTCCGTATGCCTTAGGCTTCTCGCTGGCGTGCTTTCTGTATGTTGCGGTAGAGTGCGCGATTTACGTATGGTTGCCGACCTACTTGAAGGAGAATAAGCCGTCGTCCGCGTTTATGGCAGCTTATGTCATCGCCATTTTCTTCATCCTCCGTGCCGGAGGGCGTTTTCTCGGCGCGTGGGCAACAGCGCGCTGGAACTGGACAATGATCCTGGCGGTATTTAGCGGAATAATTCTGCTTTGTTTCCTTGGTGCGATGTTCAGCGGAGCCAATGCCACAGTGTATCTGCTGGCGCTCTCCGGATTATTCATGTCGGTGATTTACCCGACACTGAATTCTAAAGGAATCAGTTGTTTTCCAAAGTCTGAGCATGGAGCGGTCGTGGGCGTCATACTGTTCTTCACCTGTGCGGGAGCCGCAATTGGCCCCTTGGCGATGGGTGCGGTCAGCGATTTCTTTGGTGGATTGAAAGCTGGCTTCATGCTTGCCACTATTCTTGCCGGGCTTTTGTTTGTCGGCACGTTCTTGAACTGGATTTCGGACCCCACACGAGAGAGGCTGCAATACTCGGACGAGCGCGAGTACGGGCTTCATGCTGGGCGCGAGAATTGACATGACGGCTCATAGACGTTGCATCATGAGCTGCCTTCTCCAATTCCAGCGAAACTATATTGTCTCCACCTAATCAGATGTCCCGAAGAAAGGAATGAGGAATTACGATGGAGATTCCGAAAGATGGCAAAGCAGATAAACGACTGATGATCAGCGCTCATGTGTGCCCGCAGTGTGGTTTTGCGATTGATCTAAAAGATATCGCATTCAGGGACAGCGCAACGGGACTTGTCACATGCCCCAAGTGTGAGCGGTCAGGACCGATCTCTATCGGAATTATCCCAAAAGATCCTGTCAAATAGATCGACCACCAATGTCCAGCATCCTCACGCTGGCGCACGCGTTGAAAATGGCTCGGTCCTAGTCAATACTGAGAGCTTGCGCATGAATGCTCTGACCAATTCACTTACCACTCTGGAACGGTTGTCTGCGCGAGAAGCAATGTAGGTCTTGAGCATGAGTGCATCCTCGTTGAGAGGTCGCACCGTAATTCCTTCGCGCGCAATCCGAATTGCCCCTGACTTTACTACGAAGGCCACAGCGTCATCGTCGACAATGAAGGAATATGCGTCCTCCGGAACCACGACGTGATGAAGTGTGGATGGTGCAACCTTTCTCTGATCAGCTAGTTGCATGAGTTCGCCGTACACAGGGGGGTGCGTTCGCCTCTCAAAGAGCACCCATGGCCGTCCTGCCAGCATGTCAAGTGAGACGGAATTCTTGTGGGCGAGTTCGTCCTTCTCCGGCATGGCAATATAGAGAGGCGACTCTGCGATCTTTACTGTCGTGAGGCGACCGACTTCCGGTGGTTCTGTGGCTATCGCGAGATCCAGCGCACCGACAAGGACATCATGAATGAGATCACAGGAGAACTGTTGGGTCACCTGCGTCCTCAATTGCGGAAACAGCGGCAACCTGATCGAAAGCAAAGTGGTTATCAGAAACGGATCTGTGTACGGAGATCGTCCAACATTGAGTGCGGCCTCCGCGTCTTCATGGGCGAAACGTCCGCTCCCGACTGCCCGTTCGACGTGCCAGAGGGCGATCCGCGCCTGTTCGACAAACCCGCGTCCAGCATCTGTCAACTCAACAGACTGGCGGTTACGTGCGAAGAGCAGATAGCCCAGCTCACTTTCAAGCTCTTGGATTCGCTTGCTCAATGTCGACTGTTCAATTCGCAGTCGTCGTGCGGCCCTGGAAAAGTTGAGTTCTTCCGCCAGAGCTATTGCGGCTTGCAGAAGTCGAATATCAGGTAGCATCATCCCTTCCTCCGAGCAAAAACCAAGAGCAGGCAATGAGCTTGCATCAGGCAGCAGAAATGGGGATCTTCGCCGCAACTGTATTGATGCTGATACGAAGAACCCGAGTACCAAGCAGGTGACAAGGATTCAGTATCTCTTCATAACATAGACACCGTCATTTAAAAAATGTTTCGCGGCTGTAATCTAAAATCTTCCGACATCGTCGATGACACTCCCTTTGAGTGTGCTACAGCGGGCGACGATCCCTCGGCAAAGACAAAATCCTCGCAGAAATTGAATGTGAAACCAATCTGCCGTAGATGTGTTATTCCTGGCCGGAATAACACATTCCGTGGAATTCATTAGACAACATTCGCGCGGCAAACCACACTTCTCACAGAGCCAGCAGTGCCAGAATATCGGCCCACGGCTGAGGTCGCTCTCTCTTGAGGTGAGGCATTATGTCGATGCTCTCTGACAAATTCGATCTGCTGACGATTTCAGACGTTGCTCAACTTCTGCATTGCTCGAAGGCGCATGTGGGCAAGGTGATTGACGGGCGCGTATTCGGTTGTGCGGCGATTCCGTGTATTCGTCTTGGGCGACGCAAGCTGGTGTTACGTGAATCACTTTCCGTATGGCTAGAGAAGAACGAAACCGATAAAATAGAGGCATCGCCAGTAAGGGGTGTCCGGAAGCGCGCATAAGGAGATTTATGCGACAACGGCACCAAGCAGGTGGTTTACGTAAACAGCGCGGACGCTGGCTCGGCACGTGGTGGGAGGGCGGAAAGCGCAAGAGCCGAGTTCTCGGTTTCGTCAAGGACATGACAAAATCGAAAGCTCGCGAAGAAGTTGCAAGGCTCGTCGCGGAGTCTAGCGCGGAGTGCGAAGCAGCCAACAAGGTGTGGCATTTCGGGGAGTTCGTCGAACAGGTATTCTTCCCGTACTACTGCCGCAAATGGAAGGCTTCAACGCGTGGGAGCACTATGAACAGGATTGCCATCCATCTCGTTGCGGATTTGAGGGACCGGGAGCTTTCCGGCCTGACACGAGATGAACTTCAGGACTTGCTTGACCTGAAGGCTGGACGAGACGCCCTTTCCTACTCGACCGTCGCCCATCTGCGCTGGGATCTAAAGCAGGTGTTCGATATGGCAGTGGCGGAAGGGCATATCGCTCGCAATCCTGCGTTGCTGCTCTTTACCCCGAAAGACGCCAAAAGGGCCGAGCGGGGAATTATGACCGGCGCGGAAGCCCAGACATGTTTCCGCGTTCTTGGCCCGAGGGAACGGCTGATCGCCAAATTGGCCATTCTTGCGGGTATGCGCCCAGGTGAGATCTTCGCGCTTACCTGGGGTGAAATCACGCCGGTTTACGCTAATATCCGGCAACGGGTATACCGGGGCGTAATCGACAGCCCAAAGACTGCAAATTCATACCGTAGGGCGGCGCTTTCCGACGGGCTCTCGCGCGAGATCGAAGAATGGCGGAAACGGGCGCCATCGACGGCCGCCAGTGCGTGGGTTTTCCCTTCGGAACGTATGACGCCTATGGCCAAGGAAAATGTCTGGCGGCGGTGGATTGGCCCGAAGTTGGAAAAGATTGGACTCGGCTGGGTAAATTTCCAGGTAATGCGCCGGACTCATGCGAGCCTCATGAGCGATCTTGGCGTCGAGGGGAAGCTGGTTGCCGATCAACTCGGACACAGCCTCGATGTCAACCAGAATGTCTATACACAATCAGCAGTGTCAAAACGCCAGATTGCGGTAAACAAGCTGGAGAATTCGCTTAATGGAGTTCAAATGGAGTTCACGGTTTTGACCGATTCTGTAAATTGTTGATTTTATGGAGCGGGAGACCGGGATCGAACCGGCGACATTCAGCTTGGGAAGCTGACGTTCTACCACTGAACTACTCCCGCTACCTATTCACAATCAACAACTTGCAGAGTTTCGATAGACTTGCTAACGCCA